>Ga0123357_10000089_pt1 | contig 73548 bp, 46 predicted proteins | sample TergutEmb28metaG_FD_89873 | JGI IMG/M metagenome (GOLD analysis project Ga0123357, IMG submission 89873) | Embiratermes neotenicus P4 segment gut microbial communities from Petit-Saut dam, French Guiana - Emb289 P4 | ecosystem: Host-associated > Arthropoda: Insects > Digestive system > Gut ...
GGCATGGGTGTGGGCGGTGGTGGGGGTAGGAGCGTTGATATTGGGGGTGGGAGCGTGGTGGAAGCTGTCGAAGGGGGAGAAGGGGGAAGGCAAGGGGCAGCCGGTGGCGAGTCGTGTGGAGGCAGGGAGTGGGGAGGAGGGTGTGATTCCGCCGCCGCCGGAGTCTGAGCATTGGGTCGATCGGAGAGGTGGAGGGCAGAAAGAGGATGAATTTCCGGAGGTTGGCTGACGTCCACCGGGGATGGGAAGACGGTCGGAAGCAGAGATTTGGTCGGAGGAGCAATTTGGCCAGGTGGAGTTGGGGGATGCGCGGCGCACGGCGCGCCTGGTTCGGATGGGGACACGAGCAGCGGAAAACCCATCGGGGAAGCTGTCGGAGGTGTTCACGTGCGCGAAAGAATTGGACGCCGCGTACGACTTTGTCGAACGCGCGCAGACGAGCCTCGAGGCGTTGGATAGGGGAATCGGACGTGCCACGGCTCGCCAATGCATCGGGCCGTCACGCATCCGAGTGGCCGTCGATGGCTCGAGCACCCACCTGACGGACGAGACGGGGAACAAGGGGTTTGGTCGCATCGGAGCGGACGGCAGGGGAGCCAAAGGACTGAAGGTGATGACGGCACTGGCCGTGGACTCCGACGGCATGCCGCTCGGTCTGCTGGGGCAAACGTGGTGGGCGCGCCCTGTGGCTCTGAAACGCTCAAGAAAACAGAAAACAGGGGAGCGGCGCAAGAAGCGACCGAGCGAGAAGGAGACTCGCTATTGGTTGGAGACCCTCGAGCGCGCGGCCGAGCGCCTCGAAGAGGTGGGAGCGCGAGGTTGGTTTCCACTCGACCGGGAAGGCGATGCGTGGCCGACCCTGCTCGCTCTTTCGCAGAGCGGACATGTGTTCACCGTCCGTTCGGCCTGGGACCGCGTCGTGCAGACGACCGGGCGGGACAAGCAGTACTTCCGCAGATGGGTGGCGGCCAGTCCATCCGTTGGCTCGTACGAGCTGGACGTGCCCGGTCACGGCGGTCGCACGGCACGACGCGCCCACATGGTGTTGCGCGCGACGCAGGCAACCTTAAGGTTGCGCGACAAGAGAACGGGGAGGATTCACCCGTTGACGGTTCACGCGGTTTGGGTGCATGAGCAGGGCACCACTCCGGTAGGGGAAAAGCCGCTGGACTGGATGCTCTTGACCAATGCCCCCATCGAGAGCTTCGAGGCTGCGTGCGAAGTGGTGCGCGGCTATGCGATGCGGTGGAGAATCGAGGACTTCCCGCGAGTGGCGGATGGCCTCGATGAGGAACCATCAGTCGCTCGAGACTCTCGCGCGTCTGGTCAACCCGGTGGCGCAAGGCTGGATGAATTACTACGGCCGGTTCTACCGGTCGAAGTGCATCCAAGTCTTGCAGCACATCAACGGGGCTCTTGCAAAGTGGGTGAGACGGAAGTTTAAGAGGTTTCAGCGACGAAAGCGAGAATCCGTGCACTGGTTGGGAGGGATTGCGCGGCGCAATCCCTCCCTCTTTGCGCACTGGCGCCTCGGTGCGAAACCTGCGGCTGGGATTGGAGGAGCCGGATGAGGCGAGAGTCTCACGTCCGGTTCTGGGAGGGCCCGAGGGTGCAATTCCCTCGGGCTACTCGACTTATCCATCGTGCGACCCAAGAGACCGGGATAGGTGTTGAAGTGGTCAAGCGTCCGGACATCAAAGGATTTGTTGTTGTTCCCAAACGATGGGTTGTGGAACGATCGTTTGGAGGATGAATCGGGACCGACGTCTCTCGAAGGATTATGAACGGTTGATATCAAGTTCCGAAACTTGGATTCGATGGAGTTTTGTTCACCTCATGACCCGCCAACTCGCCTCATGAAATGACGTGTATTGCTGTCGAACACGCTCTAAGGCACGCTTCCCGTTCGCATGTACGAGCCTCGCGCAGTGGGCCAGAGCACGCAGGAGGTGCCCGAGCCCGGGACGGTGAAGACGTCGATGCCATGGTCGAACGTCTGCGCGAGGATTTCGAGCTGGCCGTCGCCATCGATATCCGCGATGGTTGGCGCGGCAGGGACGCCAATCCCGTTGCCGTCGATGCCTTGGTTCGGGAGCGTGATGTCGAAGAGAAGCTCGCCGGTGTTCTTCAGCACCACGAGCCGCCCGCCGTTTTTGGCGAGCGAATAGACGCCAAAGACGATTTCCGGGACGCCGTCCTTGTTCAAATCGGCAACGGTGACCTCGGAGGCGAACGTCTTGGCCGCACCTTTCGCGAAGTCGTAACGCCATAGCCGCGAGCCATCCGCGCCCATTGCGTAGATGTAGCCATCATTGATTGGCGCGAGGATTTCGGGCCGCGGGTCGCCGACGATGTTCACCGTCGTCGGCGCGGGGATGCCGTCCGGCGGATACCAATCCCCGGCGTCACGGACAGGCGGTTGGTCGCTCATCGGGAGTGTTTCAAATCCGGCTTTTCGCCGCGCCGATCGCGAGCCGTCGCCGTACGCGCCTTCGAGGACCATGAACGCATAGCCTTGCGTCACGTACGGATCGTGGAGCTCGGCGTTCGGGATCCCGACGATCTCGTTCTTCCCGTCGCCGTCGAGATCGACGACGTTCGGTGGCGACGCGGTCCATTGCAGCCACATGGTCGTGTTCACGTCGGGCCAAGCACCAACGTGCGCGTGATAGTGATTGTCCTCGATCGTCGGGTCGAACCAGCGAATGAATTGCCGCCAACCCATGCGCTGCCCGAGGTACGGATCGTCCGGATTCGTGTACCAATCGGACGCAAGGATGCTCGAGCCGTCGGCCTTGAACGCGTTGATATAGTGGTTGTCGTACGTGATGATGATCTCGAGATCGTCGTCGTCATCGATGTTGCCGATGCCGACGTTCTCGCCGTCACAGGCGTAGCCGTGGTTACCCTGGCCGTTGAAGTCTAAGTCGTCGGTTTGGTTGTAACGGGGCCAGCCCGGGCGGGCTTTCCCTTTCGAATCGAAGACGAAGACCTGCGAGCCCGTGTCCGACGTGTTGTCCGTCGTGACCACGACTTCGATCTGGCCGTCGTGATCGAGATCCGCCGCCGCCATGCCGCTCGCGTTGGGGCTCTGTCCACCGCTCGTCGTGCTCGCCGTCCACTTCGTGGTGAGTTTGCCGTTCGCGTAGTTGTACGCCGCGACGGTGCCGCCGCTGCCGCCAACGACGATCTCGGGTTTTCCGTCGCCGTCGAGATCGGCGACGACGTGCGGCGCGTAGATGCGGTCTTGCGTCAACGTACCCTTCGCAAGCTGCTTTCCGTCGGCAGAAAAGACGAAGGTGCTGTAGAGCGCGGCGACGATCTCGTTCTTCCCGTCGCCATCGAGATCGACGACGGCGGGTGAGGCAAGCCAGCCTGTTTCGTCCGTCTCGATGTTGCGCACGAACACTGGCTGCACGACCGGTGCGGTGCCGTTCTCGTTCACGCAAGCGGCGGTGGCCGCGATGGCGCCGTCCTGGAGGACGCTTCCTTGGCGATCGCTCGTGCCGTTACCGTTCGAACCGCACGCCGACCCGGCCAACGCGCCCATGGCAGTTGCGATCGACGCGGAGATCACGACGCCCGCCCACGAAGCGGAGGTTTTGCGCATGTCAGTGAGGATAACGCCTCTCGCTTCGCTTTAGGAAGGAAGCGAAGGAAGAGGAAGACAGGCGCGGCCTTTTTCGTTTACGTGACGCAGCGATAAGAGTACTATTCAAAGTTTAAAGGGCGCCTCAATCCGTTGTCGTCGCTCTCTTAAATATGACTTGCCGAATCACAAATATCCATCTGGCCGTCATGCTGGGTGCACGGGCCGTTCGGTGGGCGGGGATCCTCGTCGTCACCTTGCTTTTCGCGTTTCCATCCATGGCAAGCGCCGAGGTCCCGCGCACGGCATTCTTCTATGGAAAGCCCGTTCCGCCTGAGCTTTTTGCACAATACGACCGCGTCGTCGTGGAGCCGGAGAACCTCCCGGCGCCTCCGTCCGGGGTGCGAGCGGAGACGTTCGCTTACGTGAGCGTGGGTGAAATGGCCGACACGAATGCGCTTCAAAAAGAGGCGCCTCGCGGGTGCTTCGTTGCGCGCAACGCCGATTGGCGTGCAGAAGTCGCCAATCTGACGTGTCCCGCTTGGCACGCGTTCGTCCTCGAGCGACTCATCGAACCGCTTTGGGCTCGAGGTTATCGCGGGTTTTTCCTCGATACGCTCGACAGCTTCGAGCTCGTGGCAAAGACGCCGGACGCGAGAAAGACCCAAATAGCCGGCCTCGCGACTCTCTTGAAGAAGGTCATCCAACGTCATCCGAACGTGAAGTTCATTTTGAATCGAGGCTTCGACGTCATCGGTCGCGTGCGCGCCAATGTCGTTGGAATCGCAGCCGAATCGTTATTTGCCGAATGGAATTCAAAAGCAAAGAAGTACGGGCCCGTTTCCGAAAGCGACAGGCAGTGGCTGACCGCGCGCCTTCAGAAGGTCACGAACGAGCACAAACTCCCGATTACCGTCATCGATTATGTCCCGCGTGAAAAGCTGGAAGAGCGTCGCGAGGTAGCGCGGAAGATCCTTGCGCTCGGCTACGACGCTTGGGTAACGAACGCTGCGCTCGACGATCTCGGCGTTGGGCAGACGGAGATGGTGCGACGGCGCGTCCTCGTCGTTCACGGCGGCGAGCAGTACCTCGGCATCAATGACGCGCACGTCGTCGCTGCGGCCATTCTGGAGCGCCTGGGCTACGCCGTCGACTACGTCAGCCGAAAAGGCCCGCTTCCAACGGGTCACCTCGCGGCGCGGTACGCCGGCGTCGTGACGTTCTTGACCAGTGAGGATCCCCAGCATTCGGCCGCCTATCGCGCGTGGCTCCTCGATCGTATTCACGAACGACTACCGGTCGTCATGCTCGAGGGCTTCGGATTCCCCCCCGACGCCGAATTTCTGCGCGAGCTGGGGCTCGAACCGGCCGACGGCGAAAGGTCCGTCCGCGTGGTGAACGCGGCTCCGTGGATTGGTTACGAGACGAAGCGCATCGATATCGGAAAGAGGATCCCCGACGTGCGAACCGTGGGAGTCCAAAATACGTCATTTCTTCGAATCGAGGATGCGAAAGGCAAGGATGGTGATGCCGTCGTCATCGGTCCGTGGGGCGGGATCGTGATTCCCCCCTATTTCATGAGTGGAGGAGATTCGTCGACACGGCGGTTCGTCGTCGATCCGTGGACGTTTTTCGAAAAAGCGCTCGGCGGCGAGCCTGCGCCCATCCTCGACGTCACGACCGAAGGCGGACAGCGCATTCTCACGGTGCACATCGACGGCGACGGCTTTGCGAGCCGCTCGGAGATCCCGGGAACGCCGTACGCAGGACAGGTCGTCCACGACCAGATCCTGACGCGATTTCGCATTCCAACGACCGTATCGATCATCGAGGGAGAGCTGAGTCGCGAGGGAATGACGCCTGCCGAATCGCCGGTGCTCGAGGCGGCTGCCCGGGCAACGTTCCGGCTCCCCTTCGTGGAGATCGCGAGTCACTCGCTCAGTCATCCCTTCTTCTGGGCCGATACGGAGGCCGGGAAGCTTCACAACGGAAAAGTCCCCTATCTTCCGATTCCGAATTATCGTTTCGATCTTCATCGTGAAATCGTCGGGTCCATCGATTACGTCAACCGGCGACTCGCTCCTGATGGCAAGCGCGTCATGGCGTTTCTCTGGACGGGCGACTGTTCTCCGAGCGGAGAAGCCGTCGCCATGGCAACGGCCGCTGGCGTCGACAACTTGAACGGTGGCGGAGCAACGCAAACGTTGGGCAGTCCGTCACTCACGCAGCTCCAGCCTATGATGCTCCCGTTCGACAACGGCGCGCTGCAGATCTACGCGCCCATTCAGAACGACAACGTTTTTACCAATCATTGGACCGTGTATCACGGATTCCGGCGCGTCATCGAAACCCTGAAACTTACGGAATCTCCGCGCCGCGTAACCCCTCTTTCGATTTATTATCATTATTTCAGCGCGACGAAGGCTGCTGGGATCAAGGCGCTCCTCGATGTCTACGAGTGGGCAGAGGCGCAGGAGCCCCATCCGCTCTATGCAACGCAGTACATCCATCGCGTCAAAGCGTTCGCGTCGGCGTCGGTTTCGCGCCACCCCGACGGCATCTGGGAGTTTTCCGGCCTCGGACCGATACGGACGCTGCGGATCGATCCCGCGCTCGGATATCCCGATCTCGCGCGGTCGAAGGGCGTTGCCGGTATGAGGGATACGCCGGTCGGACGATACGCGACGCTCATGAGCGATCACGTCGAGATTGCGTTCGCAAAGGCACCCCCGTCCGGTCCGTACGTCGAGCGATCCAACGCCGAAGTACTGTCCTTTCGCTCGGACGGGCATGGCGGAACGAGCCTTCGTCTCCGCGGGAACGTCCCCGTCGTATTCGCCGTAGGCGGTGTGACGAGCACGTGCAGCCTGCGCATCGGCAAACGCAACGTTTCGGGCGTGACCTCTGGATCGACGTCCGTATTCACGCTCTCGGAAACCGACACCGGGGAGGCCTCGCTTGTCTGTCGCTAATCGTGTGCGGCTCATGAACAACATGGCCGTCAGCGTGTTCGTGGTGACGCTCGGCGTAGCGCTCTTCCGGCTGCTTCCATCCGAACACGAACTCGAAAAACTTAGCTCGACGGGGCAGCCGAGCGCGCTGTCGCTCCGATATCTGCAGGCGCTCGTTGCAGCGAATCCAGAGGACGAGCACCTTCGGCTCCTTCTCGCGCGCGATCTGCTCGCGTCCGGAGATCTCGACGGCGCGCAAGAGAGCCTGAGCCACGTCGTCGATGAAAAGGGGCCCGCTTTCCACGAGACGAAGAAGCTCCGGATGAGCATCGCGCTACTCCGCTTTCGCGCGAAGAACGCGGGCGTCACCGAAGAGATCAGCGAGCACGCCATCCGCGATGTGCTCGCCGGGTCTTGCGAGAAGGAGACGCTCGAGGCGGCAGCAACGTTTGCGCTCGAAATCGGCCGTCCAGGGCTCGCCGCCGACACTTACGAGCGCCTCGCCCGACAAGACGCATCCGCGCGGGCGGCGTGGCTCGTGGAGGCCGCGCGCTGGCGGCGCGCGTCAGGCGATGACGCGCATGCGGCGAGCCTCTACGCCGAGGCCGCCGACGCAGCACCCGAGGCTCCGGCGAAGCGTGAACGCGCGGTCCCGGGCCCGGTGCCCGTCGATCTACCCAACCAGAAAGATTCGCGCCTCGTCGACAAACAGGTCGATCTCGATCGCGCGATCGCTCTGGCCCGAACGACGTATCAGGCCCAGACCGTGCTCGAATTGCGCCTGCGCTGCGCCGAGCAGCCCGACCCCACGGATTCGTGCATTCTCGAACTCACCCAGGCTTACGAAGACGTGGGCGATCCGGACGCGGCATCGGCGGTGCTCTCCGCGCACGTGAAGCGTCGCGGATCGCGCGCGCTCTGGAAGAGGCTTGCGATCCTCGATGAGAATCGCGGCGCGCCTCGAGAGGCGATCGACGCATGGCAGCAGGTCGCGAGCCTTGCCCCGCTCGACGGGACGGAGGCGCAACTCGCAGCCGGTCTCCAATGGCGTATGGACGCTCCGCGGGAGGCGCTCGATGCGCTCGTCTCCGTGCCCGAGAGCGCACCGGGGCGTGACGTAGCGTACTGGTCGATGGTCTCCGACCTCGCCTGGGAGATCAACGATGCTGCCGCCGCTCTCCGTGCGCTCGCCGAGCTCCGCGCGCGAGGGGATACGTCCGACGACATTTTCGATCGGATCATCTCCATCGAAGAAAACAGAGAAAACGACTCCGGTGCGGCGACCGCTGCGCTGGAGGCGTATCGATTGCGTTTCGAGCCGAAGATGCTCTTTACGGCAGCGTCGCTCCTCGACAGGCAAAAAAAGGATCGTGAGGTGGTGACGATCCTCGCGAGTGCGTCGTCGCACGACGATAAGCTCTTCGAGCTGCCCGAGTATTGGACGCGGCGTGCGACGGCATTGGAGCACCTCGGCGAGACGGCAGAAGCGTGCCGTGCATACGAGGGTGCGCTGCGCCTCGAGCCAGACTCTCCCGAGCACATGCACGCTGTCTTCACGTGCGCGATGGAGGTTGCCGACGTTGCGGAGCAACGTGGTGACTCGGCAGAAGCGTTGCGTGTCCGGCGCGAGGCCCTCGCCATGCTCTCTCCGCGCATGGCAGAAGCCATCAAGGCCCCGCGCGCAAACCGTCACACGCGGGACGCCATCCTCGCGCGAGCCATCCTGGCGCGCCGGCTCGAAGGGCCCGGCGCCGCGTACCCGTGGCTCGATTACCTCATTCCGGCAGGTGATGAGCCTATCGACGACTCCGACGTAGCAGCGCTCGCGATATCGTATTACCTCGCGGATGGAAATGCCAAATTGGCAAAGCACACGCTGAGGCGCGCGCACGGGCTCACGCCGGAGACCGTTCGAAATACGCGGCTCGCGCTCGCGCTGATGGCGAACGATATCGACGAACTCGAGCGCCTGCTCCCGGAGATCCCTGCGTCGGACAGCTCGCGCATCGACGCGCTCATTCGAACGGGACGCGATTCCGAGGCCATGGGCGCGATCGACGCGGAAATCAAGTCGGCGAACGCCGCGGTCGAACGCGATCGGATAAGAGAACTGAGGCTCGATCGCGCCGACTTGGCCGAGCAAGCGTCTTCGAGCGGACGCACGTCGTACGGACTCGACGCGCTCGGCTCGCTCCTCATCCACGGTCCGCGGCTCGAAGTGGCAGCTCCCTACGACCGGGTGCGGTTCGAGGGAGACGCGCGATGGAACCAGATCTCGTCGAACGCCGTGCCTCTCCCGATTGGTTCTTTCGACGAGAAGCAAGGGAGTCTGGCCTTCGGGTATCGGACGCTCCGAACGAATTCTCGTTTGGCGCTCGGAGCCAATCTGCGCGCAGGGATCGCCATGCCGCAGGCTACGGCGAGCTTCATGCAACAGGCTCTCGGTCGGCTCACTCTTCGCGAAGAGATCACGTTCCAGGACGCTCCGATCGACACCCCGCTCATTCGCGCGGTCGGCGTGCGTGATGCGGGCAAAGTGGAGTTCGCCCTCGACGTCACTTCGCGGGATCGGATCGAGCTCGACGGCATGGTGTTTCAGGAGCGAACGATCCATCAGGACGCGCTCGGCATCGGAGGGAGAGGCTCGCTCACCGTTGCGCACCGGCTGCTCGACGGCGCTCCGGATTGGAACGTTTATGCGACCGGAATCGTGATGGGTCGCAGGCTATCCTTGGAGGCCGGCGCGTCGCTCGCTGGCGTCGGCATTCCGGCGAGTACGTCTCCGAACGAGCTCCTTCCCGAGATGGCCGTCATGGCCGCGATAGGAACGCAGCTCGAACACGGAGATCCGATGAGCCCGTGGGGACGCACGTCGTTTCCACGCTATTCGATAGGGATCAGCGCTGGACGACGCTGGCCAGACGATATGTGGAATTTCGAAGCTCGCGCTGGCATCGGCACGCGCGTTTTCGGCGACGACGTCTTCGGTCTCGCCGCATACTACGGGCGCGGCCTCGTCGGGTCGGGGGCGGACGCGTTTCGCGGAGGGATACTCTACTACTCACACGGCCTTTGACTCTCAGAGCGTGTTCGCCAGCCTGCTGCGCGAATCGATACGTCGGTTGGGCGCTGCGGTGCCTGCGCACGTACGACAAGTACGTTTACGCGGGCTCCTCGCGCTCCGCCCTAGCCTCGATTCGCTCGCGACGGCTGCCCTACACGCTCTCAGCGCATGAACGTTTCGTACTCGATCCGATCGAGCTTTCGGGTCAGGATGGCGAGCCCCACGGCCGTGGCGACGAGCAGCGAGCACGCGAAACCATATCCATAAAAGCGCGATCCGAGGTGAATCGTAAGCATGGTAAGCGAGAGGTTTGCGATGCAGAAGAGAACGTTGAGCCCGAACGAGAGCGCTCGGTAATCGAGATAAAAAAGAACCGTCAAGACTCCCAAAAAGACGACCTGAATTCCCGTGCCCATGACATCGATATTGAAGAGTGGAACGTAGAGGAGCGGAATCCCGATCGCTGCAAGGACCCTCGGGCCGATCAAGATGACGAAGAGGACGGTCAGCCCTTGGACGCGGAAGATGTCGTAGAGACCGTCGCGCGCGGCGGAGACCAGTTGATTGCGCAATCTCTCGATCATCGATAGCGACGCGCCTTCGCGCACGGCCCGGAAGAAGGCGTCGTAAGCATCGGCGAAGTCGGTTTCGATGCGGACGAGGAAGACCGCCATGCCCGGAACAATCGAAAAATATGCCAGGAAGATAGGGACGTCGTAGATGATCGACAGACGAATGGGCCCCAATACTTGCGATGACGTCTGCGGCGTCCACCAGAAGATGAATTTATCGATCCAGATCCCGAGGTTATAGAGGGCGCCCGTTCCGGCGAGGACCGGGAAAACGAGCCGTCGATTGAGAAAATCGAACGCAACGCGAATGTCGCTCGGGTATTGCCGAACCACGAGGACGAGCATCGAAAGAAGAAGAAGCGCCTGGCCCACGAAGAACGCCAAGAGGAGTCCTTCGGCGCCGAACCGGGCGAGGGCGAGGGCGAGCAGGAGGCACGCGGAATAGCCCGAAAGAAAGAGAAGGACGACCATCCGGTACGCCTTCATTCCGGTAAGGAATACCGAAAGGATCCAGACATCGTTCAGCGTGACGAAATTGACGATGAAAAGGAGCCGATATCCATAAAGCCCGCGGAAGGCGAACAGGACGAAGAGGGTGGCGAGGAGACCGCTCACGAGGGTCGTGAGGAGAAGTGCGCCGAACAGGTTCGGCACGACGAGCTCGCGCTTCTTCTCGAACAATCTGTCGGCCACGAAGCGCGTGAAGAGGAGCTGGAGCATCCCGGACGTGATGAGCGACGCGGCCGTGACGTGCGTAATCGTGGCAAAGAAGACGGCGACGTGGGCCCCCGATACTTGAACGGCGAGCGCCACGAGGCCCGTCAGGATCGTTCCGACGATCGAGATGACCCACGGCCCCGAACCGATGATCGCAGCGATCGAGTAGGCCGTGATGAGGCCCGCGTACGTCTCCTTCTGGAGGTGCTGCCGGAGCTCGAAACCGATACCCGCCATTATCGACCCATCGCTTCCGTATATACGTTTCTGTAATTGCCAATCATCTTCTCGAGCGTGTAATACCGCTCCACGCGCTCGATTCCCGCCCGCTGAGCGGCGCGCCACGCGGATTCATCGAGCAGCAGCTCCTTGATGGCGGTCGCCGTGGCCTCGGGATTCGCGATGGGAACGATGCGCCCTGCGGCTCCGAGCGCCTGATCTTCTGGCGTCGCGCCGTATACGAGCTCACGGCAGCAGCCGACGTCGCTCGATACGCATGGAACGCCGGCCGAAAAGCCCTCGAGGAGCGAGAGCGGCTGCGCCTCGCTGATCGACGTGAGGACCATGAGTCCGAGCTTCGGTAAAACGGCTTCGGGTCTCTGAAATCCCAAGAATTTGATGTGCCTCTCGACGCCGAGGTTCTTGACGAGGCTGTGGCACTCGCTCGCGTACGCCTTGTCTTCGTCCTCCGGACCGATGAGCCAGCCTTCGATGTCGTCGATCTCGTTCGCCAGGATACGCACCATTCGCACGAAGGTCTTGACGTCCTTGATGGGGACGATGCGTCCGAGCAGCCCGACCACGCGCGGGATCTTCGCCGGGCGATTCGCTCGGAGCGGGGCGAAGCGTTCGAGCTCGATCCCGTTTGGGATGACGCCCGTTCGCTCGGCCGTCGCTCCGTCCGCTACTTGGCGCTGCCGGTTGCCTTCGTAGAGTGCGATGATCGGGTCCGCGACGGAATACGTGATACGCCCGATTCCTTCGAAAAAGCGAATCCATAATTGGCGGATATATCCGATCTCCGAATGGGATATCTCCCCGCTGTCGGAGCTCGCTTCCTTGAGCCAATCTGCCTGGAGTAGTTCGATTCGCCGCTCTTTCGTGTAAATGCCATGTTCCGTTAAAATGAGCGGACGCCCGGATGCCTGACTGAGAATCGTCCCAAAGAAGCCTGCAAACCCCGTTGAGACCGTGTGGTATGCGCGGGCTTTCGGCGCGTTCTTGGCTGCGAGTGCGAGCATGAAGAGCGGCGCGTGCACCGAACGCACGGTCCAGAAATAGTCGACGAACGACAGCTCACTGCAATTGGCACGGTAGCGACTCGTGATTTCGTCCCAAGAGAGCTCGCTGTGAAGGAAATCCTTGAGGATCGAGCCGGGGCGCTCCGCGAGCGGAGTCGCCAGGTTTCGAAGCAAATTGGAAGGGAAAGACTCCTTGGATGTTTTGAGCGCGTCGTGGACCTGCGCTGCAATATCGAAAAAAGTAGGATCCCCGCGCCGCTCCCCCGAATGGTCGTGGACTGCGATGGACGACAGGTAGTGTTCCTCGAGATGGACCACGTTGGGCGGCATGTCGTATTTCATGCCCTGATAGTGGGACGGATCGCCGCCGATGAAGAAGATGCCGAACCTGATCTCGGCAAGCCCCCGAATGATCTGATGAACCCAGCTCGAGACGCCGCCGCTGACGTACGGATACGTACCTTCGAGGACCAGCGCGACGTCGAGTGTCTCCCCGCGCGAGAGTGTCCGTTTTGTCTTTTCGGTGTTTGTCTTCATCGCCAAAGTTCCTGGATCTCCGCGACGAGGACGTGGTCGGTCGGCAGTCCGTCGATGGTCGAGAGGCCGTTGCGAGCTTCCTCGAAGGCGCGCCGCCGGAACGCCTCTTCGGCGCCTTCGACGGCGAGTTCCGTTTGCACGATCCCCGCAAGGATGGCTTGGTCGAACACCTCGCGCGCGTCGACTGCCGGCTCCCCTGCCGGCGATTGCTTCAGCAAGATACGTCCGACGAGGCGCAGCACCGCGGCGTCGTCCGGTACGATGGCGAGCGCTTCGCGTGCATGGGTCAGCGCGGACTTCAGCACGTGCTTGTAGAGTTCGCCCTCCGCGAGCCCGAGGTAGGCGACCTCGTGATAATTCTCCGCCAGGGTCACGTGGAGCTCCCACGCCCGTCTTGGGGTGGGTCCCTCTTTCAATACTTCGAGGGCGTGCTCGATCTGGAGATCGATCGTTCGCCGAATCTTCTCGAGCTGACTGAACGCCAGGAGGCGAACCTCTTCGGCCTTGTCGGCGAGCGCCGTTTTGAGCACCTGCACCGCGATGCCGCGCGGCACGTCGTTCGTCTGGAGGACGGCCCGAAAGCGCGCCTCGACCGAACCCCCGTAGCGCACGAGGTGGAGGAGCCGATCGGCGAGTACGGCTCCACGAAGCTCTCTGGTCGGTTGCCGATCGAACGGATTCGATGGCGCGTAACGTTGAAACGAAATTGTCTGCTCTTTCGGTTTCGCAGAGACGATGACGTAAATCGCCGCCATGAGCGCCGCTCCGCCAAAGACGGGAATGAAGAACGCCGTGGCCGTGGCGAGCGCGCCAATCCGCCCGCAGGCAGCTCTCCCCATCTCGCGAAGAGCTCTCCTCAGGAAGAATCCAAACGCAAATGCCATGACGCCGTGCGCGAGGATTCCGAGAACGATAGTCCGGGGCTCACGCAGGAGGGCGATTCCGACGAGCGCGAGGACTGTGTCCCCGAGGACCGCGCTACTCGGCAGAGTGAGCCAGAACCGCGTTTTCATGTGCCTCCCTCGTTGTGTCGACCTTGGCAAGGAGCGCTTCGACCTCGGCGAGGATCGTGTTGCTCTTCGCACCTTTGAGGAGCCATATCCGGAAAGACACGCCGAGAGATGCCATGTCCGCGCCGTTGCGTTCGCGGCTGAGGCGATCGATTCGGGCCCGGAAGGTGAATGCTCCATCGGCGTCGGTGAGGGGCATGACGACGAGGACCACCGGATTGTCGCTCCGGTCCCTCCTCATGATCGGCCAATCGGTCGTGCGAAGATCTCTCGCGATCAAATCCTCGAGGACGATCGTTCCGCGCGATCCCTTCTTGCATGAGAACGCCGCGAGCACGCTCGGCAGATGGTTGTCGCGTGCATCGATCCCGGCGCGTTCGAGTCGTTCGACGAACTGACTCCATCGATCGGTCTCTCTTGCATCCTCTCCCGCGGCTCCCGCGACCGATCGCATCGAGACGACGGTGTATCCGGCGATGACGTACAGGAGCCTCAGATTCGATGCCTCGAACGCGACGAACGGAAGCGACTGAATAGCGACCACGCCAATTCGCTTTTGGGACACGTCGAGGAGCGGAATGGCGGCAAGGAGCGTCGTTGAAGCGGACAATTCGTGATACTTCGCGGCGTGAACGACTTCCCCGCTGTCGAGCGCTTCCTTCACCAAAACGTCGTCCTTCGGAAAAGGACGCATCGCTCCGATCGACGCGATGGGCGAGCTCTCGAGTCGTCCCTCTCCGTCGACGAGATGAACGCACGCCGCCTGCACGCGCCCGTAGCTCGCCATGATCCCGAGCATTTTCGTGAACCCCGCGGCGAGATCGTCCTCCCGTGTCGCCTTGGCGTCGATGAGCGCGTGGAGCGCTCCACGAAGCGACGTGAGTCGCGCCGCCGCACGCTGCTCGAGACGTTCGTGGGAGAGCTCCAGCAGCATGTAGCTCCGGGAGAAACCATCGAACTGGGTTCGCAAGTGGCGATAGTCGGTTTCGAGCTTGTTGGATTTGCGTCGTATCGAGGCCGACACCTGACCGACGATCATCGTGAGAAGCATGACGCCATAAGCAAGTTCCGCCGGCAGCGTCCGCGTGAACGCCACGAGCGAGAGAAGAAGGATCGCGCTCGTCACCCCTGCACCAAACCCGTGCCGGAGTGCGACGAGCACGGGCGGAACTGCGAGCCATGAGAATCCGTGGCTGAGAAAGAGCGGATCTTTGCGCTCCACCACCATGCCGATAGCCGGCATGAGCAACGTGATCACGATGGCCTCGGCGTAGGCCCGCAGCTTTTGTTTTTTGAGCAGTGCCCGCGTGCGCGTGCGCGTGCCGACCCGAGGCGGCGTGTCCTCGATTCGTCGCCGTACGGCCGATGCGGGCCCTTGTGAGGTCGATATGGGCCCTTGTGTGGGGGCTTTCGAGTCTTTCTTGGGGATGGGTCTCATGGGCGAAGCTCTTAAGAGTCCTGGAAACGAGAAAAGAGCGACACGTGGAGGTTTCCCCGTCATTCGGAGTTAACCGAATGACGAAGAGACTCCGCGGCATGACGACACATGCACCAGGTGCGAGGAAAGCGCAAATGATTGAAGACCTGTCACGACGCGAGTCCGAATACCGAATGGCATGACTCCGGAGATCGATTGGCGCGCTCGTGCGTACGGCGCGCATGGCACTCTCATTTTGGTTTCGTTCCCCCGCGCTCCGCCGTGGCGTTGCTGTTTCCGCTGTCGTCCTCGCAGCGGGCGGTCTCATTCTCCACAAGTCATCGGCCGCCGGTCACGCGTCGGTCATGCCTTCCTCCATCCTCGCGTCGGGTTCGAACTCGGCGTCGTTCTCGGGACCGGGCGCGCACGGCATGGTGTCGCTCAGTCACTCGCGCGTCTTGCGCGGATCGCAGACGCGTCTCTTCGCCGAAGTGCGCATGATCGCCGACGCAGCAGAAGGCAACGCGAAAGAACGCGCACCGATCTCCCTCGCCGTCGTGCTCGACACGTCGGGTTCGATGAGCGGCGACAAGATCAATGAAGCAAAGCGCTCGGCGCTCGAGTTGCTCGCGCAGATGCGCGATGACGATGAGATCGCATTCGTTCGCTATTCGGATTCGAGCGAACTTCTGCAACCTCTTTCGCGCGTGAGCAACGTCCGCTCCCAGCTCGCCTCACGCATTCGCGAGCTCTCTGCGGGCGGCGGCACGAACATCCCGCGCGGACTGTCCGAGGGGCTCGCCGCGCTCGGCGCTGCAGATCGCGATCGCGTGCGCCGCGTCGTCCTCGTCAGCGACGGACTCGACGGCACTCGCGTACGGGCCGAACAGCTCGCAGAAAACGCTTCCCGCGACGGCGTGGTCGTCTCGTCGCTCGGCATCGGCCTCGACTTCGACGAAGCGTACATGGGCTCGGTCGCACAACGCGGGCACGGAAACTTCGCGTTCGTCAAGGACGGCGCAAGCCTCGCGAAATTTCTCTCGCGAGAGCTCGTCGAGACGGCATCGACGACGATCGAAAACGCCGTCGTGACGTTGACCTTGCCGGAAGGGATCACGTTCGTGTCGGCCACGGGCGCCGACGCCGGCACGACGGGGCGCGGCGGCCGAACGATCGAGCTATCGCTCGGCTCGCTCTTCGCAGGCGACGATCGCCGCGGGATCGTGGAGCTCGCATCGGATGGCGACGTAGATGGCCATCTCGACGTCGTCACGCATGCACGATGGAGCCGCGTGGGCGCGAAGGGCGCCGTCGACATCGACGTGCCGAGTCTCACGCTCGTGGCGAGCCGCGATCCGGATGAAGTCGTGCGCGGACGCGACGGCGCCGTCCTCGCAAGCGCCGCGAGTGTCGTCGCATCGAAGCGTCAAGTCGAAGCGGCGAATGCGTACGCCCAGGGAGATGTGGCGCGCGCAACGAAGCTCGTCGAAGCCAACGAAACGGAGCTCACCGCGGCGCTTGCCGCAGCGCCTGCACCAGCGGCCACCGCGGTCCAAGCGCAGCTCGATAGCTATCGCGAAGCCAAGAAAACGTTCACGTACGTCCCGCCCGCAACGACCGCCGGCCGTGCCGCCGCGAAAGTCACGACGGAAAAAGAGATGAGCAACTTCAAACGAAAGGCTTGGAAATGAGCCGCAAGATCGCTTTCGTCGTCGCCGCCGCTTGCCTCTTTGCACTCGCCCCGATCACCGGAAGATTCGGGCTGATTGTGGCGTCGGTGTCGCTCGTCTGGCTCTCGGTGCTCGTCGCCGTCGCGGCAAGCGGCAGCGTTTCGGCGCTCGCCGTAGCCTCGGGCGCCGCCGGCGCACTGGCCGGCGGCTTGCTCGCGTCCTTGTTGCCTGCGGCCGCGGGCGCGGCTCTCGTCGCATGCGCGTTCGTCGAGCGCACCACCCGGATCCGCACGCCGGCGATGCGTGCGTTGCACGTGCTCTTCGCGTGCGCCGCCGGTGCCTTGGCTGGATTTCTGTCAGCGGCGTTTGCGTCTTCGTCGTTCGCCATCACGGCCGTCGCCGTCGTCGTGGCGGCTGTCGTTTGCGCTCTGCCGCTGCTCGTCCCCGCGGATGATCCGGTGGCTCACGCGCTCGATCTCGCGTCGCGATCGCTGTCGGGTTCGGCGCGCGAGTACCTTGCGAATGGCGCCAAGCTCCGTCGCTTCGCATCCGACGTCACGCTCGATCGCAACATCGACACCAGCGTGACCGCGACTTGGCGCTCGCTTCTTCGCCTCGCGGAGGCACGCGTCCGCCTCGAGCACACCCTGGGGCAGCTCCCGTCCGGCGAGATGGACGTGCTCGGCATGGTCGACCAACGCATCGAAGAACATGTGCGCGCGTTGATGCGCGCTTATGCGGCCGTTGACACGGCGTCGGCCGCGTCCGTTGCGCTCGACGACGTCGCAAAGAAGGACGTGGAGGCCACGGCGGATTCGCTCGAAGAGGTAGGCCGCGCCCTCGTCGAGGTCCGCGACGCATGTACGACCCCGGCTTTGCGAGGCACGCTGCCGCGCGTACCCTCGAGGATCGGACCATGAACGACCCGAACACCCCGTCCAAGCCACCCTTGCCTCCCGCTGCCGCACCTGTGCAGCCGCCGTCGCCACCGAGCGCACCGAGCGCACCGAGTGCGCGGCCGCCTGGCGCTCCGTTCGCGCCGTACCGGCTGCCTGCCGTCGGTCCGGCGCCCGTGCCGCCGGAAAAGCGGATCCCGCTGCGCACGATCCTCCTCGGGATCTTGAGCGTGGTCGCGTTGTTGTCCGTCATCGCCGCCGTCGTCTTCAGACCTCCGCCGCCGAAGAAAGCGCAGAAGCTCGGTGCGCGCCTCGATCTTGCGGCCGGCGAAGTCACGGTCGAGGGGACGGGAGCCAAAGCGATCTCCGGAACCCCGCTTGCGGAGGATGCAACGATCAAAACGGGCAAGGGCGCGCGCGCCCTCGTGCGCACGGGCGACGGCGCGGGGATTTTTCTCCGCGGGGATACGGCGCTCGCCCTTCGCCAACGTGGCGTGTCGGTCGACGGCGAGATCTGGCTCGAGGTGCCGCGCGTCGATGGAGATGCGCTCGAGGTGAGAGCGGGCAACTGCACGATCACGGCGACCGATGCCGGCGTGGACGTTCGGCACGATGGCAACGACGTCGTCGTTTACGTCTCGCGCGGTCTCGCGGTGCTCACTGCTCCTGGCGGGCGCGTGGAGATCAACGCGGGTGAGCAAGGCGTCGTGAAATCCGACGCCAAGCCGAACGTGTCGCCCGTCGCGTTTTGGGAAGATTGGACCGGCGGAATGGGCGATCAGCGTGGCGCGCGCCTCGCCGGCAGCGGCACGGGAAGGCTCTACGGGCTCGATCCGACCGTGTCGAAGGGCGCTCCTGCGAAGAAGCTCGGCATCGCAAAACAGGTCGTGCGCGCGGTCATTCGCGATGGCGTTGCCGAAACCGAAGTGGATCAGACGTTCTCGAACCCGGGAGGAGAGCCCATCGAAGGCTGGTACTGGTTTACCGTGCCCACGTCGGCGACCGTGACGGGGTTCGCGCTCGAGACGAACGGGCAGCTCGTCGAGGGCGAGGTCATCGAGAAGCGCGAAGCCGCTGCGCGCTACGAGCAGGCGGTACGCGCGTCGACCGATCCCGCGCTGCTCGAATGGGTCGACGGCCGCACGTACCGCGCGCGCGTCTTTCCCATCCCGGCGAGCGGCACCCGGCGCGTCGTTCTCCGTTACATCGAGATGTTGCCGGCGGTCTCGGGCAAGACGCAATACGTGTATCCTCTCCGTTCTGAGGATCCGGTGAGGTTCGACGAGTTCGCGCTCTCGGTCGACATCGGCGCATCCGATCAAGAAGTCGACGTCGCGTCGTCGCTCGATGCGCGCGTCGAGCCGAGCGGTCGGATCGTGTCCATGCGCCGGAGCGGTTACGTTCCGCAGGCCGATTTCCAACTCGAACTGACCGCGAAAAAGAAGAGTCCTCCCGTTGGCGCGTGGCGTTTCTCGGCAGGCGCCGATCAGGCTGATTATGTGATGTTCCGCTATGTTCCAGATGCAGATTTCGCGAAGCTGCCTGCATCGGACGCGGACGTGGTGCTCGTCGTGGACACCTCTGCGGGCGGTGATCAGCAAGCGCGCCAGCTTCGCGTCGCCGCGGCGGAAGCATCGCTTCGTGCGCTGTCCGACAAGGATCACTTCGCGCTCGTCACGCTCGACGTCGCGTCCGCCGTCATCTATCCGCCCGAGGGACTTGCACCAGCAACGGAGAGCGACATCGCCAAGGCTCTCGAGAGACTCGCCAATCGCGCGATGGGCGGCGCGACCGATCTCGGCGCGATGTTCGAGCCCGCGCTCGCGCGCCTTCACGGCAAAGATCAAGCGGCGCTCGTCTACATCGGCGACGGCGCTCCGACCTCCGGAGAAATTTCGGAAGAGGAGCTCCTCGAGCGGCTTCGTCGATCGCTCTCCGGCTCTCGCGCGCGCTTCTTCGCGCTCGGAACGGGCGCCGACGCGCGCCATGCGCTCCTCACGCAGCTCACGCGCGCAGGCGGCGGGCAGTACGTGCGCATCGATGAGCCGGGGCAGACGACGGGCAACGCGCTCCGCTTGATGAGCGCCATCAAGACCGCGACGATCACGGACGTCGGCATCGACATCGGCGCCGGGCTCGATCAGCCGCTCTACTCGGCCACGGGAAAACTTTCGCGCGGCGAGGAGCTCGTGCTCCTGGCGCGCACGCATCATCCGTTGCCCAAGAGTGTGTCCGTGCGTGGTCGGCTTGGCGGCAAAGACTTCAATGAGAAGTACGAATTGAATGTCGCCACGGACACGATCACGTCGTCGATGGTGCCGCGGCTCTGGGCAGCCGAATACGCGCGCCGGCTCATGGGCGAGATGACCGATGAGAACCGATCTCAGATCCTTCAGCTCGGCGTCGAATACGGACTCGTTACGCCGTACACGAGCTCGCTCGCGCTCGAGAACGAAGCCGCGTATGCGCGCATGGGCATCGTGCGAAAGCACTCGCGCGTGCGCGGCGTGAGACTCACGTCGATCGAGCGGCCGTCGGACGAAGAAAATCTTCTTCGCGGCCTCGGCATCTTCGCAACGCCTCCAACGATGATGGGGTGTGACAGGCGCGCACCGTCGGAGGAACGGAGCGCGCCTATGCCTATGGAGCGGAGCGGCACAGAAAATTCGGCGGGCGCCCCGATCCCCCCCGAGCAACTGAGCTACGCTCAAGACTCGGACCGTTTACCCGCAGCCCAAGCGACGGCTGTAACGGCAAAAGCGTCCTCGCCGCCACAGGCAGCAGGGGCTGCACCGAACGATCCGCACTTGGCACGCGGCAACATGTGGGGGCAAGGTATTGGTGATGCCTTCGGCAACGGCCAAGGCGGTGGCGCCAGTTTCGGCATGATTGGCAAGTCGCCGTCGATTCGTCCGGGTGCCGTGCAGGTCACGGGTCGTCTACCGCAGGAAGTCATCCAGCGTGTCGTTCGTCAGAACTTCGGGCGCTTCCGTACCTGTTACGAAAATGGCCTGCGCACGAATCCGAATTTGCAGGGTCGCGTCGCTGTGAAGTTCGTGATCGATCGCTCGGGTGGCGTTTCCACTGCGCAAGAGGGCGGATCGGACCTGCCGGATCAGGGCGTCGTGTCGTGCGTCGTTCGCTCGTTCACCAATCTCTCGTTCCCGCAGCCTGAGGGCGGCATCGTCACGGTCGTCTTTCCGATCAACTTCAGCCCCGGAGAGGGTGATGCTTCCGCGAAGCCGGCTGCCCCGAAGCCCGCTCCAACTCCTGTCGCTCGCATGGTTCGCGCGCTCGGCCGGTGCAGCGATGTCGCGAGCCGTCCTCTCGCCGAGCGCATCGTTCTCTGGCAGAAGCGCGCGAAGAAGACGGAGAACGCGAGCGAGCTCGCCGAGCTTTACGACAAGGCCTACGCCGCATGCGAGTTGCCTGATTGGCGCGATGAAGCGGCGCTCCTCGATATCCTCCAACGTCGGATCGACACCGAGCAAGCTGCCGAGATCGTGCTCGCGCACTTTGCCGACAGCTCTGTTCACCAGCAATTCATTGCGAAAAACCTTCTTCGCCGGACCGTCGATCTCCGCGTCGCCGCCGTGGTTTCGCGACTGCTCTATGGTGGCATCGATTGGACGAAGATCGATCGCGAGATCGACGACACGGACCGGCCGGAAAAGCAGCTCGCGCTGCTCAAGGCGGCCATGCTCGTCGCACCGGGCGATCCGCAAGGCGACGTCCGACTCGTGAAGCTCCTCGCGCGGAGCGGCGAGCGCGAGAACGCGCTCGCGTACGGGCGGCGTCTGCGTGATCGCGGCATTGTCACGCCGTCCCTCGCGCAGCAGCTCGGCGACGTGCTCGCTGATGCGGGCGAGCGCGATGAAGCACTCCGAACGTACTCCGAGATCGTCGAGTTCGATGGACAGAATCCGCTGTCGCGGCGCGTGCTCGGCGATGTGTTCCTTCGTCAGGGTTGGTACGCGGCCGCTTATCGGCAGTACAAAACGCTGACGGACATCGACGGAAAGGATCCGCTCGCGTGGCTACGGCTCGCGAACGCGGCGGCCGGTGCGGGACGTGTCGACGAAGCGCTCCGCATCGATCGCGAAGTCGCGAGCAGGGAAGGGACGCCGGGACCGAATGATCCGCGCATGTTCGCGCGTCTCTTATCGGCCGCGCGGCTCGGCATCTTGCTCGACAAACCCGATTCGGGTGTCACGCGCGAAGCGGTTTCGCGCAAACTGAAAGAGCTCTCGCTCTTCAGCGGTCCGGGAGTGCTCGCGCTCCTCACGTGGGACGATCTCGACGCAAAGCTCGTCATCGGCGCGCTCGACGAGAAGAAAGAGACTCTCGAGGGCGAGTCGACCGATGCAGGCGTCGTCGGGCTCTACTCCGTGCTCGGTTCTGCGGCGTCATGGGAGCACGCGCTACGCGCAGCGCGATACAGAAGCGAGATCCTCGCGCGCAAAGTCCCGTACAAGCTCGTCGTGCTCACCTGGGACGGCAAAGACTTCGGCGTCACGACGAAGTCAGGCGCACTCGAACCAAAAGCCAAGCAAGCGTCGCTTTAGAGCGAGTTCGACAGCCGTCGCGAGCGAATCGAGGCTAGGGCGGAGCGCGAGCACCGGGCGGAACAGGCTTAAGGCCTTTGAGCACGGAGCGCAGCGCCCAACCGACGCATCGATTTCGCGCAGCAGGCTGTCGAACACGCTCTTAGTTAGGTAGACCCCACCGCGCGGGCAATCGTTGACGTGGTCTTTGACGGCGACGGCGACGTGAACGAATTGCGTGTGCATCATGCACTCATCGGCTAACCACAAAGGCGCGGGCCTTCTCCGCCCACGCCTTCAAGCGGCGTAGGTTGGGGTGAGCTTGCGAACCCCAACACTGAAGCTGGCGCGACGCTCTACGTGGAGGCGGACGTCCTAGCCCGGATCATTCATGACGCGATTGCGATACGGCGTGCGCCCTTTTCGCTGCGGTCTCGGTCTTCTACCGCAATCGCGTCATGAATGATTCGGGCTAGGCCCTCCGCCGTTTTGCTACTGCTTGCAACGGTGACTGAATATTCAAAGAGACTGGATACGGTCTCCGTACCCTGAAAGGAAAGGACAACAAGGGCATCGTCTTCCTGTCCGTCGATGTGCAGTGTGGTTCGGATTTCATCAATGCGACCAAAGGCGGATTTTGCTGTATTCTAGGGAGGATCCTGGTGAGGTGAGCAGACGCACGATGGACTGATTTGGCGCGTCGCGCACTGAACATCCAATCAAGCTGCCTTATCCTTATGTAAATCGCCCGCCCGCGTCCGTGGGCGACGCCAGTTCACTATGCCAAGAGCGCGCGGCGGCGAGCGAGGCGAACCTCGCGTGGGGCGCGAGGTTCTCGCGAGGACGCGAAAGACAAAGTCCTGTAGGATCCCTTTTCTCGCAGCCTTGGGAAGGACATCCCGGTGGGTGTCAACGTTCGGTAACGGAGGCTTACGATGAAACGTGTCGATCGAAACGGGATCGTTCTTGTTGCGCTGCTCGCCATGGGGTGCGCGAAGTTCACAGCCGTCGACAATTTGGACGCGGGTGATGGCGGCGGGCAGATCACCGTCAGCCCCTGGCCCGGACAGTTCTCGATCGCGGCGTCGACAGAGCAGCGCGTCGTGCAAGGGGCAACAACGAAGATCCCCGTGTCGATCACTCGAGTGGGGGCGCCCTTCACGGACATCCAGATCTCTCTGAAGGACGCCCCATCGGGGATCGCCACTTCTCCGCTGACCATCCCGGTCGGCGAAAGCACCGGAATGCTTGAGGTTACAGTGGCGGATTCAGTTGCTCAGGGACCTGTCCCGAACGTGAAGTTTGCAGGGCGGACGGTGGACGGGCAAGCCTCGGCAACTGCAGCTTTGCCTCTTTTCGTGCGCGGTCCCTCGGGAAGCCTTGACACGACTTTTGCGAACGGCGGGCGGCTCGTAGGTTTTTGTGGACAGATAGACATGCCACCTTCTGAGGTCTTGATATCGGACGACGATCACATTTTCGTGGTGGGGAATTGTCGTACCGCCGTAGGTGCTTCAATGACAACTTCCGTCGCACGACTTACCGCGGACGGCGCGTTCGATGGCTACGGCGGTCGTGGCATCATCTCGCTGAGTGTGAATCAACAAACTGCGCTACTTCTTGCAGATGGCAGCGTCATCGTTGGGGGGATGCACACTGGGAGTATGTCGGAGGCTACGTATGAAAAGCTCGCGACAGACGGAAGTCTGGTCGCGGCTCCACTTTTAATGAACATTCCAATTGGAAGAGCGGGTAGCTTCGTCCGGTCCATGGCGCTTGGACCGGACGGCGGCATTTTCATGGCTCTCGATGTTCAGGTTCCGGATTCTATGGGCCCTTATGTGATGGGGATCGCGAAAATCACAAGCGACGGAGCCCCCGACACGAATTTTGGCTCTAGCGGGTTTGCAAGCACAAATTTTGAGGGTACGGCGGATTCCTCGTTCGGCAAGGCCATCGCTGTGAGGTCGAACGGCAAGATTGTGATTGCGGGGAGTTGGACGCGTAACGATCCTGCCAGCACGGGCTACGGTATCTTGCAGCTCCAGAACGCTGCCCTCGATCAATCCTTTGGAGCAGGCGGGCAGGTGGTGTTCGAGGACCCAAACATCAATAATCTTTTGGGGCTCGTGCTGCTCCCTGATGATCGAGTCATCGTGCCGCTTCAGGATTGCTTCACCGCCCCCTCCACCTATTGCTCGTACTCGCTCAACGCTTTTGACTCACAAGGGAACGTCGACACGACATTTGGCAATGGCGGCCAAGTCTATCTGAGCAGTTTCGGGGGTCTCTTTCTCGACAATCAAAACCGCCTTCTCGTGACCACGAGTACTGCCGGTGCACTTGAATCCATTTCACGCCTCACGGACGATGGCAAACCCGACACCTCGTTCGGTACGAATGGAAAAGGGACCGTGACCCTCCCGCTTCCGGCGAACTCCCCTCCTTCTGGAGGTTCTGTAGCTGCAGGCGTGCAGAAGGACGGGCGAATTGTCGTTCTCTCAATGGAGTCCATTACGGGTGGGGATATCTTGGTAGTCTCTCGCATCTGGGACTGACCCGCGCTCATGCAGTCACGTCGACGTGCGCTTCCTATAGGGAAGCGCACGTCGGCGTGGAAACTCAATGCCTAGAAATGGATGCAGCGACCGCCCATTGCTATGTACTTATACCGGGCCGGGCGTTCGTAACCATACCCAACAGGGTGTCCCTGCCATGATCCGCTGCGTGACCAGACCACGTAGGGGACCTTATAATCATCAATGGTGCCCGAGCTTCCGTAAGTTGCGGTGATCACGTTGCCTCCGAGGTCGGCGTGTCCCTTTGGCCCGTTGCCTAGTGGGAAACGCCCTGGTGGTGCAACGAAGATCGAGTAGTCGGCCCATTTAGGACCTGTTACTCGATCTGGATTTGGGTCTGATATTAGGGTGGCGCCACCCCAGTAGTTTACATTGTAGTTTGCGAAGAAGTTCCCCGTTGGGGCTGGACGTGTGGGGTTCTCAATGGGATTGCCATACCCATCCGTACCTGCATAATTCATGAAGCAGCCATCTCCGTTGGCTCCCGGGTCGGTATCGTACTCCGTGCAATAGCCGGCCGGCCTGTGCGCGTCGTCCCCTGGACCCCATGGGTACGTTTGAGGGCCCCATGCGGTGTCGAGCTCACTCTGCTTTGCGAGCCTGCCCCCGTCCCACGCGCAGAACGCAGCGAGCATGGGAGCGGTCGTGCAGTTGAGGGAGCGCTCATCGAGCATGTCCTGCGAATACTGCTGCATATCTCCAAAGCGCGCGTTGATGTTGTCAGGTAGGCGGTACGTGCGTGCACCAAAGCCGTAAATGTTGCAGCCCCCATTCCCGGAATACGGGTCACCACTGTCAATAAAGGATTGGTCAGACCTGTGACCGTACGGACCGAGCTCCTGGTAGATGCCCGTGAAATCAGTATCTAGCGTCCCATTGCCGACCCACCCCTGCCCATTGTCGAGCATCGTTGGAAGCATGTCCGCCCAGTACGCGGGCCAATCCGCAGGCTTGTTCGCATTGAGCCATGCGCGCATGTTGCCATTCCACCCGTTGGCGGGATCCGTGAGGTAAGTGACGAACTGACGGAAACGCCCCGCCGTAATATTGTATTTGTCGAGGTTCACGGAGCCCGCACCGGCGATGGGCAGGCTCGTGCAGCAGTCCTCGTTGCCATTCGGTCCGCACGTGGTGCCACCGTGGAGCATGTTGCAGCTCCGAGAAGCGACACAAATCCCTCCGTTGCACATCCCGCTCAGGCAATCCACGTTATTCAGGCACGTCTTCCCAGATCCGCAAGCCGGCGCGCCCGTGTTTATGCCATCGCCCGAGGACCCGCAGTCGACATCGGTCTCATTGCCATTCTTGATTTTGTCATTGGCACTTGGTGCGGCGCATTTCGAATTGGTGCAAACACCGTCGGCGCAGTCGCCCCCGCTATTGCACGCCCCGCCCGTTGCACACCCGCTGCAAGATCCACCGCAATCGACGCCGGTCTCGTCGCCATTCTTCTCGTTGTCATTGCATGTTGGCGCCGCGCAAGTCCCGCCCGCGCCCGTGCACACGAGATTCACGCAGTCGGATCCTTCGTTGCACCCATCGCCATCGCCGCAAGGCGGTGCAAACGTGTTCGTGCCATCGCCCGAGGATCCGCAGTCGACGCCGGTCTCATTGCCGTTCTTCACCTGGTCGCTGTTGGTTGGCTTGGCGCATCGATGGTTGCTCGTCGCGCAGACGCCATCCGCGCAATCGCTATTCGTCGCGCACTTTTGGCTCATCGCGCACGGTGCGCAACTGCCGCCACAATCAACGTCGGTCTCGTCGCCGTTCTTCACGCCATCGCTGCACGTCTCTGCCACGCATCGCGCTTGGTCGCAGTGCTGGCTTATGCAGTCGGAGTTCTTCGTGCACGCTTCGCCATCGGCGCATGGCGGCTCCGCACACGTTGCCGCCACGCATCGCGCTTGGTCGCAGTGCTGGCTTATGCAGTCGGAGTTCTTCGCGCATGCGCTTCCGTCGTCACACGGCGGATTCGCACATAACGTTGGCGTGACGCCGCTGTCACCGTCATTGACGTTGCCGTCACTGCCGTCGACTCCCGCGTCGTCGCCCGTGGTTCCAGTTTCATCTCCCGAAAGTCCGGAAGGGTTGTCGGTGCCCGAGCTGCCCGAGCACCCGACAAGGATCAATGCTGTAGCAATTAAGATTGAATTTGGTGTTCGGTACATACTTCCAGATGAGCGCTCGCCGCGCCTCCGGTCAAGACGCTCAACACCATGAAAATGCGGTTTGAAAGTCTGCCTTTACTGCCGCAAAAAGGCTGCAATAAAACCTCGATGATTCCCCCGGTGATGCGAGAACGCGGCGCACTCTGGATCGATGTGGAACCAGCCCGCTTCCCAGTCACTCTGACGTCATTAGCTTGGCTCGCATGATCACCATCCGACGCGCAGAAGACCGCGGGCACGCTGACCATGGCTGGCTCGACACCCGTCACACCTTCTCGTTCGCGGACTACTACGACCCCGCGCACATGGGATTTCGCACGCTGCGTGTCATCAACGATGATCGCGTCGTGGCTGGCGCCGGCTTCGGCACGCATCCCCATCGCGACATGGAGATCCTCTCATACGTGCTCGAAGGTGCACTCGAGCACAAAGACTCCATGGGTCACGGAGCGGTGCTGCATTATGGCGATATCCAGCACATGAGCGCGGGCAGCGGCGTGCGTCACAGCGAGTTCAACTCATCGAAGACCGATCCTCTGCACTTTCTCCAGATCTGGATCATGCCCACCAAGCTCGGGATAAAACCGGGCTACTCGGAGAAAACCTTCAGCGAGAGCGAGAAGCGAGGAAAGCTTCGTCTCATCGCATCACCGGACGGCACAGACGGATCGTTCGCCATCAACGCCAGTGCGTGCGTCCATGCAACCCTTCTCGAGAAGGGCGAGAGGATCGAGTATGTCGTTCCGCCGGGGCGTCACGCATGGATTCACGTTGCCACCGGCGATGCGCGTGTCGACGGGCAGGATCTTCATGCTGGCGACGGCGCATCCACCAGCGACGCGGGACCTCTCGCGATCGAAGGCGCAAGTCGCGTAGAGGTCCTAGTCTTCGACCTCTCCTAAGACCGCTTTCAAGTTGACGCGAGGTCGAGGCGGGGCCGAGCAGCGGACCGGAACAGCCTTGAAGGGCTTTGAGGACCGCAGCGCAGGCCCCAACGAGGAGATCGCGGCAAATCGAAAGCGGTTACCATAGCTGGCCGCTGCCGCAGCGGGCGTTGCCCAACGTTCGCGCACCGAGATCGTAGTCGCCGAGTTGCACGCGGGTTGGAATGACGAGCGCGCCGTCGTAAGCGCCGTGTTCATCCGTCGCGAGTTCACCGATCGGGATCTCCTCGACGCGTCCGCGCGAGTCGTGTCGGCGCAAGTAGATCTGAATCGCAAGATGATCGCAGAATTCGCCGTTCGCGCTGACCTGTCCGCGCATGCGCAGCGGAGTCCCTCGCTTGGCCTCGAAGCTTTCGAGCGTCATCGTGATCGTCGAAGTAGGTCGCTCATCGCCGGGCTCCGGATCACGCGATGTGCGAGCATCGTCGATGCTGTTCGGAGATGCAGCGTCGGCCGTGGACGTTGCATCCGGCCCGTTGCTGGGCGCACCAGCATCGTTTTGCTGCGCGCGCCGTGCCCGGTCGCCGAGATCTTGGCCGCGCGTGGAGCCCTGCGGCCACGCGAACGGATCTTGCGGCGGATCGTAGGGCACGTTCGACGCCAAGGGTTCGTCCAGCATGCGGCCTGCGCCGCCGAGATCGATCCGCTGCCACAAGCGGCCGTTATGGACTTCGACCCACGCGTGCGCCTCGTTGACGATCATGCGCGTTGGAATGCCGAGCGAGAGCGCCGTGACCATGAATGCGAAAGAGCGATGACGGCACACGCCCTTCTTCGACAACGCGAGATCGAGATAGATGTCACGCGCCACGGGCGGCGGCTCGTCTGAATCGGTGAAGCCACGGAAGTACTCGACGAGCTTCGTGACGTTGTCGTGCGGACTCATTTTTCGCGACACGCCGATCTTCTGCGCGACCTCCTTGGCGGCGAGGCGAACCGGAGTTGGCAGCGCCGCGGTTATCGGAAGTTCGCTCCAGGAGGGGTTGCCGAAGTCGCCACCGAAAGCAGCGCGCGCAATGGCGAGCTCGACAACGAACCGAACGCGCGCGGCGCGATCGCCCTCGATAAACCAGTTGTCTGCGCCGTCATGAAAGAGCCGGAAGCCAACGTCTTGGGCACCGATACCTGCCCGGGCACGGAGCACGCGCGCACCTGGGCCGACCGACGGAATGCGAACTTTCGACTTGGGCGCGACCTCGACCACCATGTCGCCGAAGAAATGCTCGTCGTCGGCTCCTGGGGATGGCAATCCCGACACGGCAAGCGGGACGAGGCGCGAGTCGCTGACCTTGAGCGTGTAAGATGCATCAATCGTGTCGAACGCGCTCAGCCGCTTGAACGGTGCCGTGGATGGCGAGAACGGGTCGTCGTACGGCAGAACGTCCGGTCTCCGCGTGTCACGATCTGGACGAAACGTGCTATCGGGCACGTCCCCGCGCGGCGTCGACTCATACGAACGCTCGCTGTTGGAGATCTCGCGATTCGGATCGGGTGCCGGTACGAGCCCGTGCTGCGTTTTGATAGCGGGGGGCAAATCCCCACCGAGCAATGCGGACAGCTCCAGGTCTTCGCGCGGATCGGCGGGGATGGGCTCGTGGACGATGGGTCCAGATGCAGGGCGCTCGGCCGCGACCGGCGAGGCCGCGGCGAGCGTGAAGAGCAGGATCAAGATGGGCCAACGCCGCATAGCAACGCCGTGGCCCGCCCGCTTGCTCAGCGCCGGTTGTTGTTTCTGTTGTTGCTCGGCTGCGATCTATTATTTTGCGGCGACGACCAGCGGCCAGCTTGGTAATACGTCCTGCCGCCGCGGTTCGTATACGTTGGTCCGACCCACGTGGCGCCCGCGTGCGGCGGGTTCGTGTAGTGGCCAGGAACCCACGTATATCGCCCCCCGTTCCAGTGTTGGTAACCACCAATCCACACGGACGTCGTGGTTGGGGGTGCCGGCCGAACCTCATATACCGGCGGGGGCGGCGGGCTGCTAACGACGACAGCGTCAGGGTAATCTACGTCGTAGCCTGCCTGGCCTCGGACGGTACACCCGCCTGCCATGAGCGGTACGACGGAGATAAATGCGAGGACGCGTGCTCGAGTCGACTTGTGCAACATTCGAAGGACTCCCGGTAGTACGAAATTGATGGCGCTTCGGTCACATTTCGAGGCGCCCGGCTGCGGTTGCAGCTTACGCCAATCCTTCCAAAAGTCTCCCAGGATCGACGCTCTGCCACCGCATGCCGTGTTAGACGGCGAGTCCTAAGGGATAAAGGGGCAATTCACACTTCGTTACACGCGTCTGCCGTCGCATGCCGCGGCGAAAGTCTTCTTCGCCCGGTTCAACGCCGTGTAATCTGCACGTGATGGCTGCTCTTGCGGACGAGTTGAAGTCGTTGCCTCCGGCTCTGGTTTCGCAGCTGAAGGAGGCCGGGTTCGATGAAGAGGCATTCCTTGCTCTCGCGGCAACGTTGAACGAAGGAGACCCGGTCACGCGCCGGCGCACGCGCAACGTCGTTGGGGGCAAGGTCGCGCCGCCACCGCCGGGGTCGGTCGTGAAGCTCCCCACGGAAGGCTCACCCGAGCACGCCCGCATGCGAGCGCGAGGGCAAGCTGCCATGCAAAATGGAGAGCTTGCATCCTGCACAATGGCCGGTGGCATGGCAACGCGCATGGGCGGCATCGTCAAGGCGCTCGCAGAAGTGTGGGACGGCCACACGTTCCTCGAGCTTCGGCTGAACGAAAAGCGATCGATCGACGAGCGTACCGGCCGCTCCATTCCGCTTTGGTTCATGACGAGCGAAGCCACGCACGACGCGATCGTTCATGCGCTCGAGGCAGTAGCGGGGCACGAGCAGTTGGGCGTCTTCATGCAGAACCTGTCGATGCGTCTGACGAAGGACGGTTCGCTCTTCCGCGGTAGCGACGGTGTGCCGAGCCTCTACGCAACGGGCCACGGCGATCTCGTCGATGCGTTGCGCAGAAGCGGCTTGCTCCATCGGTTCGTTGCGGCGGGCGGCAAATGGGTGTGGATTACAAACATCGACAACCTCGGTGCGTCGGTCGATCCGGTCGTTCTCGGGCACTTCATCGAGGCCGCAGAGAAAGGGGCTGCGGTGCAGTGTGAGGTATGCCGCAAGGAGGGCGACAAGGGCGGCATTCCGGTGTTCGCCGAAGGCAGAGTGCAGGTCCTCGAGGAGTTCCGCCTCCCGCCCGATTTCGATCCGAAGTCCGTCGACGTCTTCAACACGAACACGTTTCTCGTGCGCGCCGAACCGCTCGCAACGACGCCGTTTCATTGGACGTACTTCGAAGTCGAAAAGACGGTCGAGGGTCGTCCGGCCGTGCAATTCGAGCGGCTCCTGCAGGAGATCACCGCGCAGCTTCTGTCGATCTACGTCGAGGTGCCGCGCGACGGAGTCGCATCGCGCTTTCTGCCGGTCAAAGATTTCGACGAACTCGCTCGTCGGCGCACGACCATCGAGGTCGTCGCAAAAGATCGTGGCATGGTATAGCGAAGAGCGAGGGGGCGCTTCGCCCGCAAAGTTTCTCACACGCATCTCGCAGGTCGGCCTGTCCGTGCAGTTCGAGATCAATCACGACTTCGACATTCCGCTCGATGCATTGGAGCTTGCGGCGATATCCCCGCATCTCGCGCACACGCTTGCGCGCCGCTTGCCGAACGTCGAGAACGTCGAGGTGCGTGAACACGTCCTCGAGGGCGCGTTGCTCGATCGCGTGTGGAGTTACCATGCGAACGTTCGGCTCCCTGCGTTTGCGAAGAAGCACGTGACGCCGGACATGACGGCGTGGGACGAGACATTCACGTACGACATCGCGAAGCACGCGGCGCATTGGTCGGTCGTCCCGCACGGCAAGCCCGAGTGGCGCAAGTACTTCGAGGCCTCCGGCACGTACGTGCTCTTGCAGATGGAGCACGGAAAAGCGCGCCGCACCGTCGCGGGGAATCTCGAGCTTCGCGTGCCCATCCTGCGTCGCACGGCCGAGAAACTCATTGTCGCGGAGGTGAAAAAGATGTTCGACGCGGAGGCGGAGACGCTCCGAGATCTCGCAACGTTGGGGTAGTTAAGTAGACCCCACCGCGCGGTCTCGCCTTCGGCTCGCCGCGCGTGCTCCCCTTGGGCTGGTGCTCGTCAGGCGGACCGAAGCGGTCCGCCTTCCTGCGCGCCGCCAGGGGAGCCCGCAGCTGCGGCAGCAAGATTGTTCGGGCTGTGCGTCGCTCGCGACGGTTATGAAATGCGTTTTCGAGGAGAGGTGAACGTGAACGAAGAGAGTAAGACGCAGCACGCTATCCGTACGGCCGCGTGCGCGATTGGTTTCGCGGCGTCCATCGCGATGGCGCCGAGCGAGGCGCGCGCTGACGAGCCGTTCCCCGGGCGCGCCGAACGCATCCTCTCTCCTGGTCGAAGCACGGCGAGCGAAGATTCGGCCGAGGCACTCGTGCTCAATCCCGCGAACCTCGCGTTCATGCCTGGCTACGAATTGAGGTGGACGGGCGTGCGTTGTCCGGACACGGCGCGCGTTGCGTGCGGCCACGCGGTGGATCTCGCTGCGCCTCTTTTCTGGGATCTCGCGTCCGGGCTGCGTGTCGATTACGTGATGCCGCCCGGCGGTCCGCGGGGCGCCGGCTTCCCCTACAACGGTATCAATTACACCTGGCTTACTTGGGGTGTAGGTTACAAGCTTTCGGATCGGTGGAGCGTGGGCGCGTCGATCGAGTGGTCGTACTCGTCGAATCCGTACACCGATCATCTCTTCGGCATGACGGTGGGTGCGTCGTACCGGCCGAACAACTACGTAGGTTTTTCCCTCGTCGCCCAAGACTTCAACGGTCCGTCGGAGCGGTCGCTACCGCCGAACGGATATCCGGTCATGGACCGACTCTTCGTCGGTGCGTTGGCGGTGCGTCCCACAGGCACGCGCGCTCTCGAGATCGGCGCCGAGTTGAAGTACTTCGATGGACCGAACCAGTGGCGCCCGCGCGCTCTCCTCGGCCTCGACGTTCCAGGTGTTGGGCGGATTCGTGGTGACGTCGAGGTAGCAAACCTCGGAAGCGACACGCGGATGGGCGTTCAGGCAACCGCGGGTGCGGAGATTTATTTCAATGCCTTCTCTGCAGGCGGCGGGGCCATTTTCGGCAGTGCGCTCGGTCGGGGCACGTCCGTGGGCGAATACGCTACGGCATCGATCAGCGGGTACGTGAGCCCCGGGATCCCGCGTGGGGATCGCGCCGTCTACGTGCGGATGGAGGCAACGCCCGGCACGCGGAGTCACGTTCACCTGCTACGCCGTCTCTGGAAGCTCGCCGAAGATCCGCGGACTGTATCGGTTACGATGGTGATCCGCTCGGAGATCGCCACGACCTATGCACACGCCGAAGAGGTTGCCGACGCATTCCGCGTTTTGCGCGCTCATGGCAAAAAGGTGATTTGCAGTTTCGAGGATGCGGGCGCCAAATCTCTTTACGCCTGCGCGAGCGCCAATCGTATTGTCATTAACCCGGCAGGTGGTGTGCGCTTTTCCGGTCTTCGAACCACGCATATGTATCTTGCTTCCATGCTCGACAAGATAGGAGTCAAAGCCGAGTTCGTGCGCATCGGCGCACACAAGAGCGCGCCCGAACAATTTATGAACGAGCGCGCCAGCGAAACCGCGAAAGCCGACCAGGAAGATCTTCTCCGCAATTACGAAGCCGTCTATGCGCGCAACATGGCGCTCTACCGCGCCATTCCTGAGGACAGGTTCCGCGCCCTCTCTGCGAAGGGGCCATTCATTGCGAGCGAGGCCCGCGAGGCGGGGCTCGTCGACGGTTTCGCCTTCGATGACGAGCTCGAGCGAGTGACGGAGGAAGTGGTTGGTCACAAGGTGAATTACCAGAGCCTCCACGAAGACAAACGTGCACCGTTGCATTTCGGACCGCGCGCCAAGATCGGTCTTTTGTATATCGACGGCGATATCATTGACGGGCGTTCACGCGATGTGCCCATTGTCAACATGAAGATGGTCGGCTCTTATACGATCGCCGATTCCGTCAAGGCGTTGCGCGACGACCAGGACGTCAAGGCCGTGGTCGTGCGTATTGAAAGCCCCGGGGGTTCGTCGCTCGCGTCCGACGTCATGTGGCGCGAGTTCCAAAAACTCGCGGAGAAAAAGCCCCTCATCGTCAGCATGGGTTCCGTGGCAGCAAGCGGCGGTTATTATATCGCAACGCCGGCACATAAAATTTTCGCGCTGCCGCTTACGATTACGGGATCCATTGGAATCTATTATGGCAAGGCCGACCTCCGCGGGCTGCTCGGCAAACTCGGTATCAATATCGAAGTTCGAAAAACCACGGAGCGCGCGGATGCCGAATCGCTCTACCGCGGCTTTACTCCCGACGAACGCGTCGAGCTCGACCACAAGGTGCACCAGTTCTACGACGTGTTTCTCGATCGCGTTGCCACGGGCAGGCACATGTCGAAGGAAGCCGTGGATGCGGTTGGGCAAGGGCGCGTTTGGGCGGGGCAGCAAGCTATCGATATCAAACTCATCGACGAACTCGGAGGTCTGCGGCACGCGCTCGATGCGGCGCGGAAAGCGGCCCATCTGCCGGTGGACGCGCCGATTGACGAATATCCGATCATCCAGACTTCGCTGCTCGACTATGCCCTCAGTATGGCCGGGGGAAAGATGGGGGCATCCGTCAACGTGGCCGGGTTGCCCTTGCAGATCCAAGAGGTCCTGCGCGGGGTCGCCCCGCTCGCCATCTACGGCGATGCGCAGGCGCTTGCTCGCATGGAGTGGGTGTCGATGGATGACGTGACGGGCACCGAGGATTAGTTTCCATCCGAAAACTGCTGCGCGCCGCAAATCGTCGTTCGGCCTCCCTCAAAATACTCCGAGTATTCCTCGGTCGGCCTCGCTAGCTTTGCGTCGCTCGCGACGTTTTCGGATGGAAACTAGTTCGTAGGCTCTTTTGCCAGTGGCCCGGTGAGCGTCACGTAGATCTCGAACCACCGCTGATAGCTGCGAAAGGCAAGCGGCGAGCCCTGCGCGATCATCGCGTCGATCGCCTCTGCGAGTCGCTTCGGCAGGTCGATGGTCTTCGGCGCGTGCGCGTTCATCTGCGCGGCGAGCCAGAGAATGTCGAGTTGGTTGGTGTCGAGCTTGCCCTTTGCACGCTCGCGCATGTTGTCGGCGTGCGCGAGCGCCTTCTCGATGGCGGTCGCGGCGCGAGCACCGTCATGGCGATCGAGTGCGTTGTCCGCGATTTGCGCTTCGACCAGCGCGAGCATCTGCACGTACTCACCCCGATCGGCCTTGGCGGCCACCTCTTCGAGCAGTGCGCGCCGCGTTTCGAGCGCGCGCGCAACGGCGTCGAGCTGCCCGAGCTTCTGCGCAACCCGCGCGCGGAGGCCTGCAGCGAGCATGCGGTACGAGAGCACGACTTGCTCGTTCTTCGCGTGCGTCCACGTGAGCGACTTCGCGAACGCCGAATCGGCCAGGGCGCGGTCGACTTCATCGAGATCCTTTCCTACTCGCGCGGGCTGATCCGCTCCGAGCGCCGCTGCCGCACGCGCCAAACGCACGACGAAGCGATTGCGCGGCGCCTCCGCGCTCCGATCCTGCTCCAGCATCGCGAGCTCCTCGTCGTAGAGCGAGAGCGCGCGCGTGAACCTGTCCGCTGCCAGGTTGTAGAGCGCCGCTCGATCGAGCGCCAAAATGCGATATTTCGCGAGCCTCGGCGTCTTGTCGAGCATCGCGAGCGCTTCGTCTGCCTGCGTTGCCGCTTCTTTCTCTTTTCCAACGTGCAAGAGCGCCCGCGCCCGCGCCATCAGGACCGCGAACCCACCGGAATTTTCGGCATACGGGAGGCGATCGCGATCTTCGAGATACCCGAGCGCGATGCGGTAATTGCCTACTTGCGTATGCAAAATACCGAGCTGGCCGAGGACCATCGCCTTGTATCGAAGGTTGTTGTTCACGAGTTCGAGCGCGACGAGATAATGGGTATTCGCGCGTTCGGCCGATGCGAGCTGTCCGGTGCGGAGGAACTCTTCGTGCACGATGGCGCCGTAGAGCGCCTGGGGCATGCATTGCTTCCTGAGCTCGGACCAAGAGGACTTCAGCGCCCCGAGCGCGCGTGCGACCGCCTCCGCGTGGGCATCGCCTTCGAGCGTCTGGAGCTGCCGCGCGATCAGATATGCGGTGACGAAATCGGAGATCGCCGCGCCGCCGTCAGCACGCCGTGCCTCGTATTCCGCCCGAATGATCTCTGATTTATCGTCCTTGCGGAGCCGCAGATCGATGGATGCGACGACTGCTTCCAAGGATCCCGTGCGCTTGGCCACTGCCTCGAAATCTGCGAGGGCTTCGTCCAATCTGCCCGCGTCTCGTCGCCGAAACGCGCGCCCGATGATCACTTGCGTATAGAGGCGTTCGGCGCGCCGCCGCTCCTGGTTCGCGGCTCCGACGCTGTCGACGTAGCGCTCCGCCAACCCCTCGACGATCGGATCGGCACCGTACTGCGTCGCGCGCGCGACGGCGTCGAGCATGATCGCGCGACGGCGGTCCGTGCGCGTTTGCTTGTCGTACATGTCGATGAGAGCGGTGCGGACCGCAGGGCCCGGCTTGGAATCTTTGATGGTGAGCAGGACGCGACCGAGATCGATCGCGAACGCCATCTCCGAATCATCGGACGTTGCGGCGCGCTCGCGTTCGAGGCGAGCGCCGGCATCGGCGAACGGCAGGCCTCGGACCATCGCGCGCACCGCGGCTCGCGCGTACTGGAGGCGATCCTCTACGACGAGCTCTGGATGCTCGGCAAGGCGCCGACACGCTGCCACGAGCGCCTCACGGTCGTCGAGGCTGCGGTAGAGCGCGTCGGCCCGCTCGTAATAGGCTTCGAGCACGGAACGGGGTGTTTTCCCGGCGATCGGCGCGGCCTCGAGCTCCGTGCGCGCGAGCGTCTTGTCGCCGATCGAGTCGGCGATCTCGCTGCGGACGATCCGCGCGAACGTCGCCGCGGCAGACGTGCCCTTCGCCGTTTGATCGAGCGCGGTGATGTGTGCGCGGGCTTGCTCGTCGAAGCTCTCCACGATCCGCCCTTGCTCGCGTTGGCGCACCGCTTTGCGATGATCGATGAGAACGAGCAGAGGCTTCGAGAGCGCGGCGCTCTCCGGATCGTCGAGTGCGGCGATGTGCTGGGCGTAAAACTCGGCGGCGGCAAACTCTTCGAGCGCGAGGTGTAGGCGGATGAGGCGCACCATGGCGAAACGCCGGCTTGCGACGGCCGTGGCGCGCGTAAAGCGCTCGTAATAGAGGAGCTGGAGCTTCGCGCGCGTGGTGGCGAGATCAATCTCGAGACCGATGCGATCGTTGCTCCATTCGGCCGGAATTTGACCGTCGAGCGGAAGTGAATACAAATCCAGGTGTTGTCCGCGCGAGCACGTGATGATCAATCGATCCGCGGCCGGCGCGGGATATTGGCAATTCCACGATTCGTCGGTCACCTGCTTCGGCGCGCCCGTCACCGGTGACGGCCCGGCGCCCAGCACAATCGGCACGCGGAACACGACGGCGTTGTCGCCTGCGTCGACGACGCCGTCGTGGTTCGAGTCGCTGAAGAATTGGACGAAATAGAGCCATTTGCCATCGCGCGAGAACGCTGGCTGGCCGGTGAGCCCGGGGACGTCGAGCTCGATCTTGATCGGCGTTCCGGGGTGCGCGATCTCCACGGCCTCGAGGTATTGCGCCGCGCGCGCCGCAAACGCCGAGCCGATGCGCTTGCTCGATCGCTCGAGCGGCACATAAACGAGCCATTTTCCGTCCGGTGAGACCGCCGGACTCGTCACGTCGCGCTCGAAGAACGGCTTCGGCGCGAGGCGAGAGCCGACGTTTATCGTGAGGACGTGCAGGCTGCCGTCGATCGTTGCGCGCACGACGGCGACGAACTGCTTGCCGTCGATCCATTCGGCCAAGAGCGGCGCGGCGGGCCCGCCGAGGCAGCGGCGATCGTCGCCCAAAGGCAAATTGCGCACGCAGAGTTGCCCCGTCGCCCGTTCGCTATACGAAATATAAAGTATGGATTTGCCGTCTGGGCTGACGCGCGGCCACGTCACCTCCGCCCCTTCGTCGAACAAGACGCGCGCGCGCCCGTCGTCGATGTTCTGGGTATAAATCTCGTTCGTCGTATTTCGATTCGATAGGAAATAGAGATTTTTCAAATCCGGCGCGAGCTGCCCCAAAAACTGATCGGCCACGCCCACGGTGAGGCGCTCGGGGCGCCGGAGCGCGTCTTTTTCTTCGTCTTGCGCGTGTGCGTGCGTCGATCCCGTCAGGACGAGCGCGCCGACCAAGAACAGAAGGAAGCGCCGACCAGCCGTCGCGAGCGAACCGAGGCGCGCTCTCAACATGTCTTGCTCTCCCACTTGCCCGGCTCCCTCTCGATCCATCCGCCGCACACGACGCTGCGCACGTGCACCTCGCGCCACGTTCTCCGGAGCTCGTCGACCGACGCGCTTCGGCGCTGCTCGTGCATCCATCGCCACAGTTGCCGGCGCGCCTGGTTCACGCGCCCGATGAGATCGCGCGCCTCGGCGCGATCGGCCACGCCGACGCACGCCGCGTGCGTCTCGACGAGCAAGCCATCGTGCCCCTCTCCGATGCAGTGCTGCATGAGCAGCGCGTCCACGCGATCGGCGTCCGTGAGCTCGGTCGTGTTTTGGAGCGGCAGCGGCTTGATCCCGAGCGCTTCGAACTGCTTCGGCGTTAGCGGCACGGGCCGCGCCTCGATGCTCGTTCGGCTCAATTTTCGCTCCAAATCATTGAACGAGCCGCCCGCTTGTTGCTCGAGCGCCGTTGCTCTGTCGACCATCACGATGTCGGGAGCGCCGATGCATCCGGCAGTGAGGAGCGCCGCGAAGAGGAGAAGCACGCGAATCATGGGTCGTCTTTCGAGGGAACGAAGGGAGGGATGTACTGGTCGAGAATAGGACCTATCGGGATGCCGCGCAGATCGCCGATGCGGATGAAGCGCGCGAGCCCGCCGAGCGTTACGTGCACGCTTGCGAAGCCGTGATTGAAGCTCACACGGAGCCTGTCCGGATAGCCGAAGCGGAGGGCGCTGCGCAGTTTGTTCATCGAGGCGTCGGCGTGGAAGGGATCCTGGAGATCGAGCAGATCGAGCAGGTGGCGCTTTCCGATCTGGAGGATGTCCGCGCGCCCTTCGATGTTGTGGTCAGCGGCGGAGACGACGATCGCGGCGCTGCCGGTGAACGGTTCGCCGTGCGACGACTGCACGCCGTCCGCGCGGACGTGCATGGTGAGCGTGGATTTGGCGCCGTTCCAATCGAGCTCGCACTGCCCGGTCACGCGCCCACCGCGGATCCCCATCTCGAGTTGGTGGAGTGAAAAGAAATTTTGGTCAATTTGCAAGTTGCCGACGAGCGGCGATATCGAGACTTGTGGCGTCGTCAGTTTGCGGATCGAGAGGAAGCTGCTCAGGCTGAGGAGCGGGTGCTGATCGGTGAACCGGAGCGACGAATACGGGTTGTCTTGGTCTCCGCGCATCATCCGAATTCCGCGCGGGGTCACGCGGACGGAAATCGTAATTGGCACTTCGCCGTCCGCGTCTTCGACGGCAATCCCAGACGCGGGAAGCTGGATGTCGGCGCCCTCGAAGCGGATGTTCGCGGCGGTGCGGAAGATGACGAAATCAGGGGATTCGACGTGGAGATTGACGTTCGCGTTGCCGCGAGCCGACAGGAGCTTGGGCGCCGTCGACAAGCGAGCGAGATCTTGATGGAGCTCGCCGCGGAGCGACAGCCGGCGGCGGTCCTCGGTCAGATCCATTGCGCCTTTGAGCGCAAACGACGTCCCGCCAAGGCCGTTTTTGATCTCGAAATTCGATACGTGGACGATGCCGTCGCGGCTGCGCCGGAGCGCGAGCGCCATGGTGGCGTCGCCCACCGGATACGTCGGCGCGATGTCCTGTTTGACGAGACGAACGGCGAGCATCTGTTGCGACGAGATCTCCGGATCCGAGAGATCGCCCTCGAGCGTGATCGATGCCGTGTCGTTCAGGCCCGCGATCTCGTAACTGTGGACGCCGCTGGCGAACCGGATCTCGTCGGCGAGCACGTGGCTCTCTATCGTGCGCTTCGGTCCGTCTCCGTGGAGCTGCGCTTCGATGGCGATCGATGGCGTGGAGAACTTGGCGTTTTCGCCATTCCAAGCCACCTGCTTGGCACGCAGACGGATCTGCCCCTCGCCCCCTGCGGTGCGCGCGGGCGCCGGCTCGAAGCGTACGCTCCCGCCGCGATCGACTCCTGCGACGACGCCGGTGAGCGCGCCGTGGGCCGAGAGCGCCACCTCGAGCTGCGAGAGACGGACGCCGTCGAGGCCCTGAATTTTCTTCGCGAGAGGCGCGAGAGGCGCGAGTTGGTCGACGTTGCCGTCGACGTCGTACGTCAGCGCGCGGCGTGCGCCATCGAACCCGAACGCCGCGGAGAGCTTCGCGCGGAGCCGGCCGGTTGCGTCGACGTGCACCAACACCTTTGGCGCGCCGCGATCGAGCGTGACGCCGAACGCAACGCGATCGTCGCTCGGGCTCACGCCAAGGGCTGCGAGCCCGTCGAGCCGGAGATCGCCCGTAACCTCGTGATGCATCGCCGTGCCGTTCGAGCTCACGACGAGCGCGATCGCGCGCGCCGAAACGTCCTCGTATTCAGGACGCTCGAGACGCACTTCGGTGCGATGTTCGATAGAAGGCGCAGGCGATGCGATGCCGGAAGCTCGCCCGCGCGACTGAATCGCGAGCGCCATTTTCTCAGTCGGGAGCTTCTGCGCGACGTCCTTCGGGAGAAACGGCCGCGCCGCCGAGAGCGTGCGCGCGTTTGCGTCGAGCGCGTAATCGAGCGCGTCGGCACTCTTCGTCGCGTCGAGCTGAATTTGCGCGTCACCTGCTGAAATGACGACTTTCGCCTTGCCGCGGCTCGCGTTCGGGGTCGCCTTGTCGGGGAAGACGTCGGCGAGCTTCGCGTCGACATGAAGCGGCATATTCACGAGCGCTCGGCCTGCGCCATCGATCAAACGCACGCGGGCTGCGCGAACGTCGGTGTCGAGCGACCATGGCGCAGAGCCCTTCAGCGGAGCGTACGCCCGCGCCGCAAGGCCTTCGAGGATCGCGCGGGCCCCGCCGGATCGGAGATCGATCGACCCGATCGCGCTCGTCAGCGTCACTTCGCCGCGCGTGGCGAGCGGATCGCCTTTGTCCACCAGGAGATCGCGCGCAACAAGCTCTATTTTCCCCTTCTTCGCAGCCACTCTTCCCGTTGCCGCAGCCACTCTTCCCGTTGCCGCGCCGCTCGTCGCGTCCACGGCGTCGAACGCGAGCGTAACGTTTCCGGATAGCGCACCGCTCGTCGCTTGCGTCACGTCCGCTCCGAGCGACAGCTTCTCGACGCGCGCGCCGTCTCGCTCGGTCTCGACTTCTGCCCCGTCGACCGCGATCGTCGCGTGCGCAGCAAGTCCGCCGTCCGCTGCCGGCTCCAGGTGGGCCGCGATCTTCAACGCCGGGACGATTGCGCCAACGCCGACATCCGCGTCGCGGACGACCTTCACGCCCTCGAGATCTCCGTCGATCGCGAGCTTCGCCCCTTCGTTCCATCGAGGCAGCGCATCCACCGCGATCTCGTCGGCGCGAACTTGGAGATGACCCTGCGCGAGGCTCGCGTGACCCGGCACGAACTCCGGCGGCACGACCGCCAAGAGGCGGGCGAGATCAACCTTGCCCTCGGCATGATGAAGGACCGGTCCACCGTGATCGGGTAGATCGAGCGACGCCGTTGCCGTCGCGATCCCGTCCGCCACGCGCATCTTGTCGAGCGTGATGTTTGTCTTCTCTGCGGCGGGATCGAAGTGCGCGCGCGCCTCGGCGTGGAGCGTGTGCGGCACGTCGATCTCGGGGCCAAACGTTTGATGGTTCACATCGACGTCGAACGCGGCGATCGCGTCGTGCGCGGTCGCGTCTGCCGTCAGCCACAGTTTTGCGTGAAGCTCCGCGCTTTTGCCGCCGTCGATCGTGTGCGCGACGCTCAGATCGAGCGGGGTGCTCTCTGTTCCGAGGTTCGCGCGAAGGTGCCACTCACCGGTCGCATCGGTCGCTTTGGCGGGCTCGACGTGCAGCGCGAGGCCCTGGAGCGACGCGTGCTCGGTGACCACCCCGTGATCCGTCGGCAGCGCGCGAACGAGCGTGAGCGAGATCCCCCGAACGTCGGCGGTCGGAAGTGCGGGCGCGAGCGCCAGGACGTCTGCCGGCTGACGAGAGAGGGGGGCTTTGGCGGGCGGAGGATTCGGGCTCGGAGCAATGAGCGCGTCGAAGGACGTCTTTCCGTTGTCGTCGATCGCGACGGTCACCGCCACGTCGGAGATCGCCACGCGATCGACGCGCCGCGCCGAGCCCGTGAAGAGCGCCGATGACCACGCGGCTTCGATCCGTCCGACGCGCGCGAGCTCCGGTGCGACGCTCTGAAAGGCTGGCGGGGATCGAACGACCACACCCTCGATCGTGACGCCGCTCAAGATGCGCAAGCGGATCGACTGGTAATCGATGTCGATCCCGGCGTTCGACCGCACGAGCGATCGAATGCGCGCTTTGATCCACGGTTGGTCCAGGTTGTAGGCAACGAAGAAGAGGAGGGCCGTCGCAGCAGCGACGATGATGCCCATCGATACCAGCGCACGACATGCCCATCGCCGGGCCGTCGAGACGTTCGTGCGTGTGCGTTTTCGCCCAAGCATGGAACTGCGATATTACTCGGGCCTTAGAAACTAGGTCATTGGCATGACGACATGCTATGGGTAAAAAATCTCATGAGGGGGAGGCTTAAAGTTGCAATGGGAGGATATCAATGACGCGGTTGGCTGCGTGGACGGGGGTGAGCGCGCTCGCCATCTCCGTGGTTGTTGCGTGCGGCACGAGCAACACGAGCACGGAGACGGACATCGGCTCGATCGATGGCGGAGTTCCCCCCATCGTCGAGTGTACGAAGAACGCCGATTGCAAATCGAAGATCTGCGGATCCGACGGACTGTGTGCGGCGCCGACCTGCCGTGACGGCGCGCAGAACGGCGACGAGACGGACATCGACTGTGGCGGCTCTTGCGCGCCCTGCGATCTCTCTAAAACGTGCAACATCGGAGCAGACTGCGCGAGTGATTCGTGCCGTGACGTCGGCCAAGGCATGCAGTGCCAGGCCCCTGCTTGCGATGACGGGGTGAAGAACGGCGATGAGACTGACGCGGACTGTGGCGGTTCTTGCGCGCCCTGCGATCTCGGCGAGGCATGCGCGCAGCGGTCGGACTGTGCTACCGACGTGTGCACGGGCGGCGCGTGCGTCGAGCCGCGGTGCGACGACGGGCTCCTCTCCGGCACGAAAACCGACGTGGATTGCGGCGGCCCCGACTGTCCGCGCTGCGCCGATGGCGAGAGCTGCAAGACGGCCGATGACTGCGCGAGCGGCGTCTGCGAGGATGTGGGGCTAGGTCTCAAGTGCCAGCCGCCGTCGTGCACCGATGGGGTGTTGAACGGCGATGAGACCGCCAAGGACTGCGGCGGATCATGTCCGCCGTGCGCAACCGGGCAAACGTGCAAAGTACACGCAGACTGCGCGAGCGACGGTTGCGACTACAATGGCAAGTGCGCGCTTCGGCGGAGCTGCACTGCCCACTACGGTGGCGACACGTGCGGTGCGGGCGGCGAAGGTGGTCAGGGCGCTGCCGCGTGGGAGAGCTGCTGCACTACTGCCCCTGCCGGTGACGGAGAAGACGCCGTCCAGATGGACAAGTACAAGATCACCGCTGGCCGCATCCGCGTTTTCATGGAGCGCACGAACGGCGATGTTCGCGCGGCGGTGCGCGAGCTTCGCGCTGCCGGCAAGATCGGGACGATCCCTGGAGATCCCAACCACTCGCTCATGGATCCGGGGTGGGATCTCTATCTCCCGACCGCCATGGACGGCTGCGACCAGAAGGGCACTTGCGACCAGCACCCGGACGGCGCTGGCGGCAAGGACATCGAGCTCTCTGATCACTTTTATGGCGATGGGAGCAATGACGACTTCAAGGGGATCTACTCGAGCGCGTACCGCCACGTCGGCGGCTCGATCTGGGTTGCGCAGGACCAGGATCTGCAAGGCTGCAGCGTCAGCTCCCCGGGCACGCACTCGTATTGGATGGATGCGGCCACGCAGAATGAATACTTCGGCGACATTCCGGCAAAGCAGTCGCAGACCGTCTACGACACCAAACCTATCAACTGCACCTCGTACCTCATCATGCAGGCCTTCTGCCTCTGGGATGGTGGTCGTCTCGAGACCGTTGACGAGTGGTTGGCGGCGATCGGAACAACAAGCTATTTTCCGTGGGGCGATTCACCGTCGGCGTACGGGGGGATCGGGTCCGACAGTTATTACACGAATCGCTTTCCCACTGCGACGGATGCCACATTATTTGATCCCCCGAACCCGGCAGTGTCCATCGAGTACGCGAACTACAGCTACAGCTACGAGTACCCACCCCTCGACGATGACAATACTGATTACATCGTTTTCTTGAGCGCGCCGGGTCGCCTTCCCAAGGGCAATGGCCCGTGGGGCCATGCCGATCTCGCCTATTCGATGTTCGAGACCACGTCCAACGTAGCTTGGAATGCGAGCCCGAAGAGCGCGAGAATGAACTGGGCGAACAACGGATCGTGGGAAGGCCATGATTACGGCAAGGGTGCCTGGGGTAGTAACTACCTCCTTGACAAGTACGGCAAGACGAGCGGCCGCTGCGTCTATCCGTGATCCCCGCCCTCGGCGAAATTTCGCCGATCAGCGCGGCGCGGCAAGCTTGGCGAGCGGGCCCGGGTTTTTGATGGCGCCCCGCAACTCATAAAAGGAAATGACGATCTCCTGCATCAGAGTCGGGAATGCATAGGGCACACGATTGGCCGAAAAGAGGCGGATGCCCTCGGATTCAATGACGAACTCTTCGTTGTCGAGCGAAAGCGCAGATGAAATATATTCTTCCGCATCCGAATTCGTCCCATCTTCAGTCGTTTCCTTTTCAATCATTTCCTTGGCATGTTTTTTGAGAATGGCTTCTGCTGCAGGCGTGAGCGCATCACGCAAAGTGAAATTGCGCTCTTCATCCAACCAGTAATTCACGTAATCATGCGATGAGAACTCGTGCGCGCCGCCCGGGACAAGCCAGTCGGCGTGAATGATGATACTGAGCACGCCACTATCGTTCACAGACACGGTCGACTCAGAACGGGCGAAGTAGCCTTCTCCCTCGTGCCCCGTACAGATATCGTCGTCATTCTTATTATTTTCGCTGTACCCGCCGGGATTGAGTGCCTGGTTCAAGTCGGCCGCGTGCGAGGCATCGAGTCCAGCCAGCACATCGAGCCCGGCCGGCACTTCGTACCAATTCGCTTTATGGCAATCCCCCTCATCGATCGTCCGCTCGCGGAGGAAAACCATCCGCCCCCGAGCCATATCCAGCTGGAAGGGGAGAGTCCGCTTTCCCGAAGGACCACTCCACTGGCCCACGAATTGATGGGCATCCATGTGGCCATGGAAGTGCCCCGTTACTTTGCCTTTCACCCTTTCTTCGAGCTCGATATCACCCCCAGGCTTCATCGTACCTTCAAGCTCGATCAGCAAAGGGTTCTTCTCATAAACATACTTGCCAGCCAGCTTTGTTTCCGTGCGAAAAAGCACCATGCGGATTGGCAACTTCTCATCGATGCTGCCGGTAAACCATGATTCCGAGGGCACTTCTTCTTGATGTGCAGCCGTCGTGGCCGGGGGCTTGTCAACAACCACGTTCACAACGGAGGGTGCCGCAGGCTTTGACTCAGGAGAATGCCCACAACCGCCGAGAACCGTCAGCCACGGCAAAACGAATAGATAGGACTTCATTCGTCGACCCATGATGGACGTATTGCATCCATCATGGCACGGCCGCGCCTACTTTGACAACGGCCCGCTGCGCCGCCTCGAAAGTACGAGCCGCGCGCCGTGAGCCCGGATGGCGTTGCGCGCGGCGCAGGCAACCTTAAGGTTGCGCGACAAGTCTCTCTGCGATCTGATCCAAGATTCGATCGGCGAGATCTTCTTTGCTTGCGAGCTCGAAGGGCGAGGCGCTGTCGGCGGACACGATCGCGACGCGATTCGTGTGCCTGCCAAGAGATTCGTGCGCGGCGTTGGCGACGACGAAATCAACCTTCTTCGCGGCAAGCTTCTTCTTCGCGTAGTCGATGACGTGCGCGTCGTCTCCGGTCTCGAGCGCGAATGCGACGAGCACGGGGCGCGCGGATGATCGACGCGCGCCGATCTCGGCGATGAGATCGGGATTGTGTGTGAGCGCGAGCGGCATCACGTCACCTTCCGTCTTCTTGATCTTCTCCGTGCTGCATACGACGGGTCGATAATCCGCGACGGCCGCGGCCATCACGATTGCATCTGCGCCACTGAGATCGTCACGGAGGATTGCCGAGAGCACGTTCTTCATGTCTTCGGCCGTCTCGACGTCGTGGCGGACGACGCCGCCGGGAGTCTCTTGCGCAACCGGTCCGCTGACGAGATCCACGCGTGCCCCGCGTGCGCGTGCTCGCGCCGCGATTGCGAAACCCATCTTGCCGCTCGAGCGATTTCCGATGTAGCGCACCGGATCGATCGGCTCGTGCGTTGGCCCCGCGGTCACGACGATGCGCACGCCCTCGAGATCGCGCGGAGGAGCAAGGAGCGCGGCGATGGCCTGCACGATCACGGACGGCTCCTGCATGCGCCCCATCCCGTTCTCGCCGGAAGCCACGGGGCCCACCACGGGTCCGCAGAACGCAATGCGTCCTTGCTGCCGAAGCTCTGCGACGTTGCGCTGCGTTGCCGGATGGTCCCACATGCGCGGGTGCATGGCGGGCGCGACCAGCACGGGACCGCGCGCACAGAGCGCCGTGGCAGTGACGAGATCGTCGGCGCGACCCTGCGCCAGCCGCGCGATCAGATCGGCCGTTGCCGGAACGATGGCGAGCACGTCGGCTCGTGCGGCGATCGATACGTGCATCTCGCCGGAGAACGACGCGTCCCACATATCCATGGCCACGGCCTGCCCGCAGATCCCGGCGAGCGTGATGGGCCCAACGAAGCGTGTGGACGATGTTGTCATCAACGGCAAAACCGTGGCGCCAGCCTTGATGCAGAGTCGCGCGACCTCCACGGCTTTGTAGGCCGCAATGCTGCCCGTGACGGCGAGCGCTACGCACTTGCCGGAGAGCGCCGAAGACTCCACGCTCGTCGTCATCGTGATCATCCTCGTGCTCTCACTCGATCGCGATCACTCCGCGCGCTTCGAGTTTGAGGAACACCGTGATGGCTTCTTCGACGGTTATCGCGCATAGCTCGATGATCTGCTCAATCGTGTGGACGTTGTCGATGTGCGCGAGGAGGAGACGCGTCTGCTGATCCAACGTGAGCCTTTGGAGTTCGGCGGGCGACAACAAGAGGCGCGGCACGCGCGGTCTGCGGGAACTTCGCGGACCGGCGGAGACGGGCGGAGCGCTCCGTACTGGGACATTCATGACGTCCGTCGGTTCATCATCGTCCACGACGTCCTCGAACGTCTCTGCAACCGAAGGCCGCGTGGATGTCCGTACGATCTCGGAGGCCAAGACGAGCGCAGCGTTGACATCGCCATTCGTGTAGAGCTCACGGAGTGTGTCGATGCGCGTGTCTTGGATGGGACGCGCCACGACGTCGTTGGTCAGCGCCGACGCCGAGAGCGCTGATGGATCCGTCCACGTGATGGGCGTTGGCTCGTGCCACCTCGCCGGATTCGTCTCGTTGTGCCCAGGACTCGCCCCACGCCGACCGGACTCTGGCATCTTGGACTTCTCAATAGCAGTCTTTTCTTCAGAATTGAGGCGCCAAGCGTATGCGTGCCAAGCGCACGGTTTGCAGGAGCCCGGGCGTCCGTGCTAGCCGGGGCCGTTCCCATGGCCCTTTCCATCGGTATCGTCGGGCTTCCCAACGTCGGAAAATCCACGCTCTTCAACGCACTTTCCTCGGCCAAAGCGGAGGCCAAAAATTTCCCGTTTTGCACGATCGAGCCGAACGTCGGTGTGGTTGCCGTCCCCGACGACCGTCTCGAAAAGATTGACTCGGTCATTCACGCGGAGCGCATCGTCCCCACCGCCATCAACTTCGTCGACATCGCTGGCCTCGTGCGCGGTGCATCCAAAGGCGAGGGCTTGGGCAACCAGTTTTTGAGCCACATCCGCGAAGCCGACGCGATTGTCCAGGTTGCGCGCTCCTTCGACGATCCGAACGTCATCCACGTCGAGAACCGAGTCGATCCGGTGGCCGACGTTGCGACGGTCACGATGGAGCTTTGCTTGAAGGATCTCGACACGGTGCAGAAGCGACTCGATCGGGCACGCAAGATGGCCAAGGGCAATGATCCGAAAGAGAAGCTTGCCTGCGAGATCTGCGAGATGCTCACGAGACATCTCGACGACGGCAAACCCGCACGCACCGCCGTATTGCCGGATTCCGTCGATGCGATGACCCTCGTTCGCGAGATGCATCTTTTGACCGCGAAACCTGCATTTTACGTCGCGAATATCGATGAAGCATCCATTTCGAATCTTGACGCGAATAAGTATTTCCTGGCGCTAAAGCAGCTTGCAGAATCCGAATCAACATTCGTGGTCCCCGTGTGTGCCGCACTCGAGTCCCAGATCGCCGAGCTCGATCCAAAGGATCGCCCCGAATTTCTCGAGAGCGCGGGGTTGAAAGAACCGGGCCTGAACGCGGTCGTCCGCGCGGGCTACAAGCTGCTCGGGCTACTGACATTCTTTACGGCAGGAAAGCCGGAGGTCCGCGCATGGACAACCAAGGTTGGCGCGAAAGCACCTCAGGCAGCCGGGGTCATTCATACGGACTTCGAAAAGGGTTTCATCAAGGCCGAAGTCATGTGGTGGGAAGATCTCGTCGCGCTTGGCAGTGAGGCCAAGTGCCGTGACGCCGGTAAGCTTGCCATCGAAGGCAAGGACTACGTCATGCGCGACGGGGACGTCGTGCACTTCCGATTTAATGTGTGACCGCTTTCGATTTGACGCGATCTCGGCATCGACGGCGCCTTCGGCGCTGTCGGCCCGCCTACGGCGGGACCTCAGGGGGCCTGCGGTGCGGTCCTCAAAGCCATACAAGGCTGTTCCGGTCCGCTCCTCGGCCCCGCCTCGACCTCGCGTCAACTTGAAAGCGGTCAATCGGTAAGGTCAATCGGTAATAAGTTTGTCTTTGGTGAGCTCCTCGGGGCGGAGTGCGATGACGCGCGATGCGGGGGGCACCCCTGGCTGGGTGGGATCCTCGCGTGTGAACACCACGTCCCCATCCCGAACCCTGTCCACTCGCCAATTCACCTGATATTCAGCTCCATTTGCGCCGCCCGCGCGGATGACGTCAGGTCGACCGACGAAGTCGCCGCGCTTGATGACCCAGCCTTTGCCGCCAGGATCGACCACCATGGCGCGTGGGGGGTTACTGCCAGTGACAATGGCGACCAGTTTGAGTTCGTCGATGGAGAATTGGCCGAGCAGCACGTTCCGCTGGTTCTGTGCAACGTGCTTGTTTTCCTGCGGCGCGAAGGTGGATGCGTACGAACGAAACGGATCGCGGTTGCGATCGCTTTCGATGAAATCGTTTTCTGAAAATTCGACGCGCGAGATGGGAGGAGGGGAGAGCTCGGCGCCAGCGTCCGCAGCTTCCGGGCGAGCCGGCGCTGGGCCTTTCGGGCCAGTCGTTACCTGCTCGAGCACCTTGTCAGGACTGCACGCGAAGAGGAACGTTGCGAGGAGAGGAAGTGCTCGGACGACACTTTTGGTCTTCATCACTTGCCTCACTTGCCTCTCGGTGGGGGGGCGGCAGGCTGACCGGGCTTCGTGGGAGCGGATGGCTTGAGGAGGTGGAACGACGTAGCAAGGCAGGTTGCCTTGAGGATGACGTCCTCGCCTTCGATCTTCGGCTCGCTGAGATCCAGATTCTCCATATTGATGATACGGTCTTGTTTGCCAATCTCATAAATGAACTTCGCAATTTGATGAAAACGCCCGCTCATCTGAAGGCGCATGGGCACTTTCGCGAAGAACGTCTGCGGCACCTCGTCCATGGGCGTCCAGGCCTTGAGATCGATGCCGCTAATGTTCGACACGGTCTGGATGGCCGAGAGGAAAGTGGCCGCTTCGGCTTCGGTTGGAAGAATCTTATTTAGCTCGCGCTGCTTCTGTTGGAGCTTCGTGAGCTCGTCTTTGTCGGCAAGATAGTTCGTTTGCGACGTGCGCTGGCGCCCGAGTTCCGTCTCGAGATCGTGCGCGGTTTTGTTTTCGCGATCGATACGTGTGGCAACGTCGGTATGCAAAACGACGTAATAGGCGACGCCAACGAGCGCGCAGAGAACGGCGCCGACGCCGATTTTTCCTGCGAGCGGGAGGTGGTTGAGGCTGAGCGATGCCATGACTTAGTACCTCACCTTCGCGCTCATCTCGAACTTTACCAGTTCAAGCTTGGTGTTCGGATCCACCGATTTCTGCGCCGGCAAGAGCTTCACTTCGTAAAAGTAGTCGCTGAGCGAGAGGCGCCGGAGAAACTCCGAGACATCTTCGCCGTCGCGCGCAAGCCCCGTGAGACGCACGGCGCGATCTTGCTCTTTGTAGGCCGTGAGCCAGAGGCGGCGAGGGTCCCAATTCGGATTCGGCACGGCCGTCGGATTGTCTCGCTTGAGTTGTTCGAGCTTGTCGCGATCGACCGTGGGTCCGCGCCCCGTCGTCATGACGCGGGAGAGTTCGAGCATCGTCGCCGTGGGCCCCGTGCGTGCACTCTGCAACTTTGCGATGGCTTCTTCGCGATCACGCAGCTCCTTCAACTGCGCCTTGACGTCCGCATGGTTTGCGATGTCGTGCTTGATGCCGTCGATGTTCGCCGTGATCTCTTGATTGTGCTTTTGAATCTTCGTCAGCTCGTCCTGCTTCGTCTTGTAGACGAAGAGCAAGAGGAGGATCTCGAGGAGCACGGCGCCGAGGACGAACCCGAGCCATGCTTGGCTCTCGCCGCCGGGAGATCCTGCCATGGCCTCCCCGCGGCCGCGGATCGCTTTTTTTTGCGGCAGCAAGTTGATGCGAATCATGCGTGAACCCTCGCGTGCGCGGCTTGCGCCCTTGCTCCGATCATGATCGACGCTCCTTGTCCTGACGCAAACTAAGGCCGACGGCGACGACGATCTGTGCGGCGCGAGCGCGCAAGTTCTGTTCGTTCACGTGCTTCGGGTCAACACCGATGTTTACGAGCGGATCGAAGACCTGCACCGGCACGTGAGCGCGCTTTTCGATCGACTGGCAGAGCGGCGCGAGATACGCGCTGCCGCCCGACACGAAGATGCGGCTGATCTCCGATTCGCCGCTCGTTGCAAGGTAGAAATCGAGGCTGCGTTGGATTTCACCAGCGAGACCGTCGCATGCCGATTGGATAATCTGGTGAACTTCCTGCGGAACGATGTCCGTTGGCCCGCCTCCGCACTTGTAGGCTTCGGCCTGCTCGAACGGAACGTTGCACTGCTTTTGGATCTCTTCGGTGATGGAGTTTCCGGCGTTCGTGATTTCGCGAGTAAAGGCGCTCACGCCTCTGGACACGATATTGAGGGATGAAACCGCAGCACCGACGTTGAGCAGTGCGATGGTGCCGTCCTGCGGCAAACCGTGCTGGACTTCGAAGACATTTTGAATTGTGAACGCATTGATGTCGACGACGACGGGCTTCAATTTCGCTTCGCGGACGATGGCCGCGTAGTCGTTGATTTCATCCTTCTTTGCGGCGACGAGGAGCAGATCCATCTGCCCCGCTTCGGGACGGCGGCGCAAAACCTCATAGTCGATGGACATGACCTTGATGTCGAACGGAATGTGCTGTTCTGCCTCCCAACCGATCTGCTCTTCGAGTTCGGCATTCGTCATCATGGGAACCGTGATCTTGCGGACAATGACGGACTGGCCGTAAACGCCAATGGCGACATCCTTCGAAGAAATCTTGCTGTCGCGGAAGATCTTCGTCAGGCTCTCCACGACGACGCCGGAGTTCATGACGTGACCGTCAATGATGGCCTGCGGCGGCAACGGGGCGAAGCCGTAGCGCACCACCTCCAGGTTTTTTCGCGACTCTTTGAGCTGCACCACCTTGATGGCGCTCGCTCCAATGTCCACGCCAACCAGGTTTTTTCCTTCGCCCAACATCTCAAAACAAAGTGTTGCAGCCTGCACCGGTCAACGTCAAAAAGTCGGTGAGAAGAGTCGGCCGTCACCCTCGTGCTCTCTCGCTGGCGCTCGTAGGGCGAAAGAGTATACGGAGGGGCCATGCGTGCCGTGCGTCTCGTGGCTTCAGCTTTCGCCCTCGCGGGTGCGCTCGTGCTCCCTCTCGCCGCGGGCGCCGATGTCCAACACGTCGTCGGGCGCGGACAGACGATCGAAGCCATCGCGAATCGTTACCACGTGACGTCGAAGGCGATCATCGAGGCGAACCAGATCACGAACGTCAAGCGCGTTCACCCCGGTGACGTGCTCGTCATTCCGACGAAGAACGGATCGCCCAAAGGCGATGCGAAGAAGAACGACAAGAAGCACGAGGGTGCGGTTGCGAACGTCGGCAAGCCGCAGAGCCGCGAGACGACCAATTATGCGATGAAGCCAAAGACGCCTGATGTCTTGCACATTAGGCGCGTCGCCATGAACGAGGACTACGAGGTCCACGTGGGGCACGGACGCGTGTCGCCGGCCACGCTGAAGACGTTCGAGAAGATGATGCGATCACAGGACAACCTGGCGCATCCCATCGACCCGCGGCTCATCACGCTGCTCGGGATCGTGTCGAATCATTTTGGCAGCCGGAAAATCGAAATCATCAGCGGCTTCCGCCCCTTCACGCCAACGCAGTATAACCCGCACTCAAATCATATGCACGGCAAGGCCGTGGACTTCCGCATTGTCGGTGTGCCCAATGAGACTGTGCGCGATTTCTGCCGCACGCTGAAGAATGTTGGTTGCGGGTATTATCCAAACAGCATTTTCGTCCATATGGACGTACGCGACAAAAGCACATTTTGGATCGATTACTCGAAACCTGGCGAGCCACCACGTTACAACGCGCCAAACCTCGAAGCCGACGAGGGCACGAGCGATGTGCACGAGGAGGACACGACGCCGATGAAGGATGAGGATGTGCAGAACACCGGCGCAGAAGCAGCAGGCGCGATGGTTGCTCCAAGTGCCAGCGCAAGTTCTCAACCAGCAGCACCGCCCTCGGCAGCATCCTCGCCGGCCACCACGGGTTCGAGTGTTCCTTAAATACGTAGGTTGGGGTGAGTTTACGAACCCCAACATTCCAAGCTATTTCTTTTTCGGTGCTGGCGGCTCCACCGGATGCACGGGCTCGAAACGGAAACCGCGCGGCAAGAGCGGCTTGCCCATCGCATAGAGCGTCGTATCGAAGTTGCGCGATCGTGGGGGGGTTGCCGTTCCTGCCCGTGCCATGGCGCCGGGAGAACCTGCGCCGCGATCGAGCACGACGGCTTGCGTGCACCCTGCACGTAGGAGCGCCGTCGCGAATTCGCTCGTGGCAATGGCTGCCCCTGCGCGCACGACGAACACACGACCTTGCGGCGAAAGCCCGAGCGCCGCGAGCGCCTTGCCCTGCGACGGCAGTACTTCTTTGCCATCGTCGACGAGCATGGGCAATTGAGCCATGTCCTCGTGCGCAGCGATGGCCGCGCTTCGGGACACCGTGTCTTGAGCCGACAATGCCGAGATGGAAAGCTTGCCATCTTCGGACGCCGCAAGCACGCCCGTGCGATCGGAGTTCGTCATTGGCAACACCACGCGTCCGTCAGTGACCAGGCCACGCGGGTGCTTCGGTGATGACGCGCCGAGCGATAGCGCGAAGAGAACACGATGCGCATCGTCCGGTGAAAGATCGTAAGCCCGCGCCGTCCCCGTCTTCGCGTCCGGCTCGCTCGTTCCTGCTCGCAGGCGGAAACTCGCGCGCGAGGGTTCAATCTCGAGTACGTCGAGCGACGTGGTTTTCGCGCGCCACAGACCCGGCATCCACGCGGGTGCAGGTTGCACGCCCGCATCGACCTCCCACTTTGCGCCGTCCAGCGGAGGCGGCGTGGGATCATGCAAAGTTAGGTAAAAGAAGTCTTTGGGCGCATATTCGATATAGCGCGCATTGTCGATCTCCATTTTGGCCGATAAAAGTTCGCTATTGTATTTCCTGCCCCGCAATTCGGTGATGTTCGTAAATAGGAATCCCGTATGGTGAGGATTCATGTCGAGATGCATGCCATAGATGCATCCTGCAAGCTTCATCGCCTTGCCGAGCGTCGTCGCGCTGACGTCGTCGCCCCACGCGTAAATCAAGTGTCCTGCGTCCGTGACACAGATGCCGGAGCGCTCGGTTTGCATGCTCGTGCCGGGGAGCGTGAAGCCCCACTGCGTGCGGCCGGCCGGATTGACTTTGTCGCCATCCAGAAGCGGATCGAGGTTCTGACGAAACGAGAGAATGTCGGCGTTCTCCACGCCCGCGATGCCTCCGGTCTCCTTGTTCGTGCCCCACGATCCCATGCCAAAACGTGCGTCTTTCGTGAGGATGATCGTCGCGGCGCCGGGCACGGGCGGCAAGAGCACGCGCCTATTGAGCATCATGCCGTAGCTGCCGTGCTCGGTCTTGAAGCCGCCGTTGAAGGCCGCTGCAACGCGCGTAAAAATCGCTGGATCACGCGGGATGCGTCCTGCACCGGGCGGGCCCGTGAGAGGTTTCGGATCCTCGCTGCCCGCCTCCATCTCGAGATCGAATTGCCGCATGTCCATCGCCACCAGAAGGACGCGCGAGTACGGGCGCTCCTCGTCGGTGCGAACGAAGGTGCGGTAGAAACCGGACGGCGGCGTCTCCCCCATGGTGGGAAGCTTTTTGATCCAAGGCTGCTTCGGCACCTCCCATTCGCCTTCGCCCGGTTCGGGTGTTTTCCACATCGAGCGGATGGGTGAAGGCGGCCAGTGACCGAGATCGGCGCTCGCTTGCGATGCGTCGAGCACGCTCGGTAGAGGCGCATCTTCTTCGCCGGCGAGCGCTTCACCGTTCGACGTGATCTTGAACGCTGTCTGCTTGATGGTGTCGCGAAGCGCGAACGTCTTCTCTTCGAGCCACGCGACGGGCATGGGTCCAATCCACGCAACGGCGCGCACGGTGTCCACGCACCAGAAAATGAACCGCTTCGGCAGGTGCTGTCCCGCCTCTGCGTGCACACCGGATGGCGAGGGCGGCAGAAGTTCGCCCTTGTCGAGATCCAGCCGAAAGCTTCGCGTTTTGGTGCCGCGACGGGGATCGTCGTCGAGCGTCACGTCGAGCGACTTTTCTCCGAGCGCGAGACCCGCGCGCTCCGCCGGATCATCGAGCGTCACATCGACGCGACCGATACCGTCACCGCTGCCTGTTTGCTGGAGGTTCGTGATCCACGCCATCACGCGATCGGCGAAGCTGCGCGTGACGTTCTCTCCTCCTTCTCCATCGAGGTCGAGTGCGGTGATGCTTTGCTCTTGCCCGAATGCAGACGTCGCAAACGCCGCGTGCGATCCGCGAACGACGAGCGCATGATCATCGCCGAGCGGCGTCGACGTCAGATTGTGAGGTGCAGCAACGTCGAGCGGTGTGCCGTCCGGCGACAGGCGCACGCGTGCGCGGTAGACGTCGCGCGGGCCCGATGCGCGCTCGCTGCCGAGAAAAAGTACGAAGCGGCCCGCGAACAAATCGGCAAGGAGGCCACGCGATGGCTCCCAGCGAATGTCGTCGCTCTTGACGACCATGCCGCTCGCCTGGCCGAGTGCCGCCGCGAGTTCCTCGACATCCTTTGGAGGCGCGCCACTCGTTGAACACGCTGCGGCCGCGCCGAAGATGCCGACGAGCACGGCGATGAATATCAATCGACTTCGCACCGGTGCCGAACGAAATCGTGGTGCGTGCGCAAAAAGTCAAGCTCTCCGAACTAGCTGCGCGATGTCCTCCGGCATCGGCGAGACGACGTCGAACGCGATCCCTTTGTCGCTCTCTTCATCGCCATCGTATGCGACGCGCTCCGCATGCAATGCATGGCGCTCGAGGCCCGGCACTTCCTCGCCGCCGTAGAGCGTGTCGCCGGCGAGCGGATGCTCAATTGCTGCAAAGTGCACGCGAATTTGATGGCGGATCGCGCGCGGTGCCTCGGCGCGAACGAGCGCCCATTTCTCCGTGCGCTCTTCTACGCGGTAGCGTGTCGTCGCGGGGCGCGGCGCATAGCGAATGACGTCGCGCGGATGCATGCACGGGTAGACGCGCTTCTTGTCTTTTGGATGATTGGCGATCGGGTATTCGATCGTTCCTTCATCGGGCAGATCCTCGGAGCGGCAGACGAGGAGGTATTCCTTGAGGATCTTTTTGTCCTTGAGAAGCTGGCGCAGCCTGTCGAACGCGTGTGCATTGCGGGCCACGACGACGAGGCCGGACGTCTCCGTGTCGAGACGATGAACGATGCCGGGCTCGCGCGCCGAGTAGCCAACGCCAAGGAGCTCTGGGAAGTGGCCAAGAATTGCGTTTGCGAGCGTCCCCGTCTCGCCGTCACGCAACGGCGCGGTTGGTTGCCCCGCGGGCTTGTCGACGATGAGGAGCTCACGCAATTCATAGCGAATCGACAGTGGCGCATCCGGTTCCGCGACGCACGGCGAAGTGCCACGTTGAGCAATGACTTCGTCCACGCTGATGACGTCGCCGGTTTTGACCACGCCGCCCTTTGGCAAGATCCGTCCGTTGACGCGCACCTCACCTGCTTCGATCGCCTTCTTCACGCGAGCGCGTGAAGCACCATTGCATAATGCAATGATGGTCTTGTCGAGACGCGCGCCGTCGTGAAGTTCGTCGACAACCAATTCAAGCTTTGTCATGAGGACAGCGCACGTCTACCAGCTCTCACGGGCTAACGGCGGGATGGAGTTCGTGGCATTGCGGAGGGCGGAGCTTGGAGCGCGGCACGCTCTCGGGGCGGCGCAGCCGACGCGCTCCGCGTCTCGCTTGCGCGCATCGCGCGGCCAGTGACGGTCGCCGCGATGACCGCCGCGACCGCGGCCGCCACCGCGAGCACCTGTGCTCTGCGCGATGGATGCCCCTTGCGACGGTGGGTTTGCGGTGGCGGATCGGTCATCATGATCGGAACCTTGAGCTGATCGATCGACGCGGTGTCCACGGGAGTCATCTCCACGGGCACGATCTCCACGGGCGCTCTCGAGACGAGCGTGTGCCATCTTGCCGATCTCGTCCGCGCGGCAGCGACGGCTTGCGTGAAGGCGGTGTGCATCATCCGGACGTTTGGCCAGCGCGCGTCCTTCTCGAATGCGAGTGCGCGATCGATGACATGGATGATCTCCGTGTCGAGATCGGGCATCACGGCAGCGAGCGAGCGCGCGCGTCCGGTCGATGCCGTCGAGAGTTCGCTCTCGGTGCTCGCGATGTGAACGTGCTCGCCTGATAACGCCGTAAAAAGAATGGCACCGAGCGACCAGATGTCCGTCCACGACCCCATCTCCTCGCGCGCGCCGCGCGCCGCTTCAGGGGACATGAACGCGGGCGTCTCATGCAGTGTGCCTCGAACCGTCGGAGGACCGCCGGCGTGGAGCGACTTCGCCGTACAGAAGCCGAGGAATTTGACTTCGCCGTCTGACGTCAAAAAGACGTTTCGCGGTTCGAGACTACGATGCACGATCGCACATTCGTGGATCGCCGTGAGTGCGCTCATGAGGACATCGGCGATGGGCGCGAGCACCTCGAGATCGATGTACCCTCCGAAGCGCGCGCAAAACGACTCGAGTGTTTGACCGTCGAGGTGCTCGAGCACCAGGTAGAGGCAGCCGTCTTCGGTGATGCCGTCGTCGAGGACGCGCACGATGGCCGGGTGTGTGACCACGTTCGCGAGGCTTGCTTCGTAGAGCAGCCGCTCGCACGCATCCGCATTCGTGCGCAGTGATGCGTGCAGGATTTTGAGAGCCGCGCGAAATCCGTTCCGGTGCGTGGCCTCGTAGACAGCAGATGTTTTTCCCCAACCGAGCAGTCGGTCGAGTCGATAGCGTCCGTCAATGATCGTTCCGAGCCGTTGCTCGAATCGTTCGCGATCTCGCCTCACGTGCGTATCCCCCAGCTCTTCTTTATGCACGCTCCGGCTTCTCGCCCATGGCGATCCAGCGACGCACGTTACGTCGATGAGAGCTAGGCTGGAGAGGTCGTGTCCGCCTGCGTCCAATGCAACTTCGTCATGCCCGACAGCACCGCGGTCTGCCCGCGGTGTCGCGCTCCTCAGCCTCTTCGGGCGCAAGATCGCACGCTCCAACCCGGTACAACGATCGATCGCGGCTACGGACGGATCGTCGTCGATGCGTGCATTGGTTCGGGCACCATGGGCACCGTGTACCGCGCGTGGCTGTTCTGGGATCCGCAGGGCCCGCGAAGGCACGACAGACCGGCGCCGCTCGCGCTCAAACAGCTCAAGCCCCAAGCCAGCTTGCAGCCCGAGATCCGAGCATTCTTCCTAAACGAAGCGGAGGCCTTGCAACGCCTGAGTCACCCAAACGTCGTCGGCTTCCACGAGCTCTTTGCGTGGAGTCCGGAGCGCCCAACACTTGCAATGGAGTACGTCGACGGGAGCACGCTCGAAGACGTCATCGCGCGCAACGTGGCGCGCTCGCAGCTTGCCGGTCCGAGCGGGCTGCCCGGACTGCCATTTCAACGCGCATGGTACTACCTTCAGCAGCTCCTTGGCGGGCTCGCTGCGGCGCATTCGCTCGGCATCGTCCATCGCGACGTCAAGCCGTCGAACATCATGATCCGGCGCGACGGCATCGTGAAGTTGACTGATTTCGGCATCGCGCACCTCGTCAATCCAACCCACGGACAACGCGTGCCTTCACCCGAGGAGCTCGCGCCAGGAACGGGCGCGTACATGGCACCAGAACAAGTCGTCGGCATGCCACTCGACGGTCGGAGCGACTTGTATTCTGCAGCCATCGTTTTGTACGAGGCGCTGGCGGGCCGTACGCCGTTTCTCTCTTCGGAGAAGACCGAGTTTTTGATCCGGATGGACCAAGTGGAAACAGCCCCGCCGCCGATCCGCTCATTTTTGCCGCAGGCACCGCCCATTCTCGACCAGCTCTTCTCTCGTGCGCTCGCGAAGGATCCGTCCGCGCGCTTCTCGAGCGCCATCGAGATGGGCGACGCATTCCGTTCCGCGTTTGGTCTACCGAGCACACCGGAATGGCGTGCACTCGGAGAGATTGCTCAGGTGGCGCGCGAAGCGCACGGCGATCCCGAGCGAATGCAGCGGCTCGCGACGATCCGGCAAGTCGTGCAGCATGCATTCACGGCAAAGATGGAGAATCGTCCCTCGCGCGCATAGAAAGCTGGCGACAGTGTCGGGGGCCACCCTGGTGTCCGTCGCCGACAGCGTCGTGACGTTGCGAACGCCGTGAAATCACGGGGTGCGGCGGTGGCGCGCCCCATGCTTGGGCCTCTACACAACCGATGCTAGGCTCTCCATCCATGTACGGCGCACGTCATCTCGCACGTCATCTCCGACTCGTTTCCCCGACGTCGCGAAGCCGGCGAGGCTGGGAGCTCCCCGAGGAAACCATGCCCCAGTCCATCGTGCACAATGACTCCACAGGGTTGATAGAAGCAATTCTCTCCTTTCGGGCGCGCAGTTGGCCGAACACGCAAATTGTGCGCGATTTGGCCATTCGTTGGGATGAGAGCAATCCCAAAATTGGCGTTGATCCGGATGTCTGCGTGCTTTGTCCCGCGCCGCCTCTGGAAAATGGTGATTTGCGCAGCGTGCGCACGTGGGTACCGGGCCATAAGGCGCCGACTTTTGCCGTTGAAGTGGTGAGCAATACGAATCCGCGCAAGGATTATGAGATTGCGCCTGAGAAGTATGCGGAAAGCGGAACAGGGGAATTGTGCATCTTCGATCCCATGCTCGCGGGCCCCAAAAGCCTCGGCGGCCCGTATCGACTCCAGCTCTGGCGCCACGACGAAAGCGGGGAATTCAGGCGAGTTCATGCGGGCAGTGGCCCGGTCTATTCACCTGCCATCGGGGGTTATCTCGTGCTCGTCGAGGGCGGTCGCAAGTTGCGAATCGCCGATGATGAAGCAGGCATTCACTTGTGGCCTACCGCCGAAGAGGCGGAGCGTTCTGCGAAGGAGGTGGAGCGGAAGGCCAAAGAGGAGGCTCTTCTGCGCGTAGCGTTTCTTGAAGCGGCTCTCCACACGTCAACGAAGAAAGAGTAAACTTCTCTATTTTCGCGACTTTAGGAGACGCACTTCCATGGCTGCTTCGCGGTGGTCCGGGTTGATGCTCAGGAGTTCGTTGAAGTCCGCAAGCGCAAGTTTCGGTTGCGCCGTGCGGACAAAGAGCTTGCCGCGGTAGAGGAGGGCATGTTCGTTGGATGGGTCTTCGGAGAGGATCCCACTCATCGTCGTGATGGCCTCATGGAGGACCGACGGATTGCCACCGAGTGAGCGCACCCACGCGAGCAAGGCGCGATAGTCAGCCTGCGGATCGCCATCCACGGCCTCTTGCGCAAGCGTGAGCGCCGTTTCCGTCTCGCCGCGCATGAGCGCGGCTTGTGCAAGACGAAAATGCGTCATGGCTTCTAGGGCACCGGCTGCATCAACGGGGGGCTCGACGCGAACCTCCGACGGTGCTGCTGCTGGAGTCTTCAACGCAGAGGGCACGGGCACGGCGGGTCGAGGCTTCATCGGCGGCGGCGAGGCCGCGGGCGAAACCCGTGCGTCGGTTGAAGGTGAAGCCGTGTTCGAACGCGGGCGAGGAATGCGTCGCGCAGGCAATCGCTCGGTTGGCGGACCTTCTGCAAGCGACGGCGCAGGCGGACCCTTTGCAGGTCCCTCGGGTCTTCCAGCCGGCGTCTTCTTGACGACGATGGGGCGGACGCGCGGCGCGCCCGTGGCACCTTGGCCAGCCAGCGTTGGGGGACGCGCGGCTCGCACGTAGGGCGCCGCCGTGTGCAACGAAATGGATGGCGACGACGTGCGCGATTGATCTGCGTGCGACGTAATGGATGGCGAGGAGGCGCGTGGTTGGTCGGCCTCGGCAGGCAACGCGACCGGCTCCACCAGCGAAGCCGTGGCGAGCACGCGCCCGCTCACCGATTTCCGCGGTACCGGTCCCTTCTTCTGACCGTTGAAGAGGAACTGTCGCGTCACGACGAGCATGTAGACGATGGCCGAGACCGTCTGATGGGGCGCGAGATTCATCGCCATCAGTTGGTCGAACGACGTGCTCCCGGCCCGGAGTGCGTCGATGATGGCCGCTTCTTCCGGCAGCATCGCGAGGTCGTCGAGCTTCGCCTCCGGATGAAGTACGAGGGGGCGCGTGCCGAGCCGACGGAGCGTCTCAGAAATATGTGTAGGATTCATCCAACTGCGGATGCTCGCGAGGATCGGGCTGAGCGCGCCTCTGGTCACGATGCCGCTGCCTCCCCAATCCTCGAGCAAATCGACGTCGCGGTAGTACGCGTAATCGATCGTGGGCGGCAGGTTCGCGAGGTGCGCAATCTTGTCGAGGAGCTGCTTCGAAAGCGCCCAGTCGACCGCCTCGCGCGTGACGAGATCGCGCTCAATGAGGTACTCGCCGAGCAAACTACCCGTGCGACGCGCCTCCACGATGGCTCTCTCGAGCGTCGGTCCGTCGATGGTGCCTGCATGCATGAGAACCTGACCGATGGGTGCAACGGGCTCGCGTAGGCGCACCTTCTTTGGCACGCCCGAAGAAAAAAAGACCGTGTCTCGCCCCGGACCACTATTGAAAATCACCGTGCCCGTGAGCGCGTGATCGAGCATGTAGATGAGCACGTGGGGCAGCGGCGTCGTGGAGAGATTGCCGCGTGCCGTGGGCTCGCGATCGGGCCTGAACTTCGCCTCTGCCGATCCTTCTGCGGCGTTCGACGTGAACATCTCGATCGACGGCAGCGCCGACTCGGTCAGCACCCGGCCTATCGGCTCGACAATCGTCTCCGGCCTCGAGTCACGTACGTTTGCGTCGCTGTCGCGGTCCTTTCGCCAGCGTTCGACGCTCACGACGCGCACGACCGAACGACGCGGATCCTCGGACAGTTCGACTTCGATCCCCGGTGCCGTGCCGGTTGCGTCCGAAACGATGCGTACGCGCACCTTCTCCCCGATGGCGCGCGGTCCTCGGACGACCTCGGCGATCTCACCCGTTGCGAGCTGCACGACGGTTCCAATGGGCAGTAGGCCCAGCGCCGAAAGAAGCAGGCGGAGCACGAGCCGGTCGATCGGCTCTTTTAGTTCTTCAGCGAGCTCGGCAACCGCGAAGTCCGGCGTAGGCGGTAAAAGACCCGGATCTGGCGTGAGAAGATCGTTGTAGCGCCGTGCGATCGCGATGATCTTCGCGTGCAGTGTTGCCGGGCGTGTTCCCCAGTAGACAGGGCCGAGCCATGTCTGACGACGCAGCCAGAGTGCTTCGAACGCGAGCACGGTGCGCGTGATCGAAGGTTCGTTGACGCGACCGAGTGCGGTGAGGACTGCGGCGGCGCCGGCCGCCAGATGGTCTTCCTGATCTTCGGAGAGCGCGGACGGTCCCGCCATGCCCGCCATCGCAGGCTCGGTTGGTGCCGCGAGGGCCAGGGCGCGCGGGCGCGCCACGTCGTGCATCATGGCTGCCATCGCGATCTGCGAGAGCACGACGCGATCCGTCGTGATCTCGCGCGCCATCGAGACGGCGAGGATCGCTGTGTTCGCGGCTCGCCCTGCTTCGTCGAAGTTTGCATTGCGCACCTCGGTGACGCCGAGAAACGCTGGAGTCGAACCCTCCGACAGATCGACGAGGCTCTGTGCGATGCGCTTGATGCGCCGCGGAAGGATGTACTTGCTTGCCGACAAGTCTTCGAAGAACCGGCGCATGATGACCACGGCCGACGCGTACGTGCGGACGATGCGCGCTTCGGGAGAGAGGTTCTCGAGCTCCAGGCCGCGCAAGCGTGCGGCATCGGCCACGGGGCGAAGGCGGATCTTCGGCGTGGGCGAGCGGAATGAGCCACGCGCCGATCGGTAACCGATCGAGATTTGTTCCGCGAACGCGTGGAGCTCCTCGCGCGTCACGTCGCGCTGGACGAAGAGCTCGGAGCCGCCAAGGCGTTCGAAGATCTCGCCCAGCTCGGAGGCGGCTTCATACGTTCCGCGCGAACCCTTGAGAAGCTGGCCGGCAACGAAGACAGCTTTGTGCGCGAAGAGGACGTTGACGTTCGTGCCCGCGCGAAGGCAGTAGTCGCCGATGATCTGATGCGTCTGTTCGAGCTGCCGCGTGAAGGCTTGGTTCGACAGATCGTGCATCTGCGCGAGCTTCGCGAGACGGTAGATGGCCACGACCACGCCTGCACCGAGTTCGCGTGCGTGCTCGCGCCGGACGAGTTCGCCTGCGTCGTTCGTGACGATGTCGAGGCGCATCGTCATGCGACGGATCCACGTTGCGGGACCGAGAGCCTCTGGGCGATGCGCTTGGCGGCGTCGCTCGCGGCGGCCCTGGTCTCGTCGGAGGTGCCCCAACGCGAATGCGCGAGATCCTCGAGGGCAGACGCGACCTTTTGCGAAAGTGACAGATCTCCGAGCAGCGATGCGGCAAGCGTGCGTGTTGCCTCACGGCTCTCGTTGACGAGCACTCCACCCTTCTTCGCGAGATCGAGCACGAGCGGCTCCCCGCGCTCGGGCGACAAGAGGATGCAGGCGCGCAGAAGCTCGTAGCGCTCGTCGTTGCCGAGATCGTTGAAGGTCTTGTTGTGGATGATGCGCGAGATGGAAACCCACGAATTTCGCATCTGGTAGCGGGTGATCGCTCGGAGCGCTGCAAGCCGTACGGTGGCGGAGTCGTTCTCGAGCAGGTTCGTGATTTCGCCCTGGGCCATTTCGGGCGAAGGCGCGGAATGGATACGCGCTTCGATGCGGGCGTGAACGTCGCTCGCCTGCGTGAGGCTGCCGAGTGCCTGATGCGCTGCCGGTGTTGCCGTGCGCGCGAGAAGCTGGACGAGCGCCGCCACGGTGTCCGGATCGCTCTCCGGAATGGCTTGCGCGATCTCGTTCTCGTGACCTCGGGCATAGCGTTCGACGAATGCAACTAATACGTTGCGCAGCGGTGCGGCCGTTGTCTCGCGCAGGTGAGCGAGCACCGTCGACCAGTCGTTCGGACCGAGAACGGAGAGAATGGGCGCGAAAGATTCGAGGCTCGAGAGATCTTCGCGCAGGCGCTTGAGCACGAGCTCCAGAGTTTCTCCGCCGAACAACGCGTTGGTCAGTGCCGAGGCAAGAACCGCGAGGTCGTCCGGGTTCTCGATGCGCAGGCGCAAACGCTCATTCATCGCGCGATTGAGCTCCAAGGCGACATCGAGGCGCCCCGAGACCGCGAAGTCGGAAGCCGACTTGCGAAGCGAAGCAAGGACGAGCGGGGCATCGTGGTTCGCCGCGGCGTCGAGGTAGCCTTCGATGAGGGCGTCGACGTAGCGCTCGCTCCACTTCTCGCGCGTCATCTCGAGCTGTGGAAGGAGGTTTTCGCGCGTGCCTTCGTCGAGCGAAAACGGCGAGTGAGTTTTCGTCCGGCCGAGCGCGGCGTCGTCGGTCGAGAGAGTCATCACGCGTGCTTCGAGCCTATTGACGTTGTTGCGCGCGGCGCGCGCCGCCAGGCTCTCGATCTGGTCCGTTTCGCCGTAGAACGCTTCGCGTTCGGCCGCGTCACCCTCGGCGAACGCATCGACGGACTCCCATTTGACGTGGGGCAACGCCTTCTCCCAGAAGGCCGCCACAAGGTCGTCCTCCGGCGGCAGATCGCGCCCGGGATCGAGCATGGAAAGCGCGAAGAACTCGCGCATCTCGTCGAACGTGACCCCTGCGTCGATGCGCAGCGTGCGCATCCCGCAAGCGAAGAGGTTGTATGGGATTGCGTCGAACGGCGTCGAAGGCTCCCATACGGTGTGGCCGAGCGTCATGAGCGAGTATGGGCGGAGCGTCCAACTCGCGACTTCGGGGTTCGTCTTCAGCGCTTCGAAGAAACCTTCGTAACAGGTGCGTAGCGCGCGTTCGGTGGCCGGGTGGGTCCAGCCGAACTGGCGAACGGACGGCAGGAGACGATCCCAATGTTTCATGAGATCGCGCAGCGTTTGCACGCGCACGTCGCTCTCGGGGATCTCCGTCACGAAGGACGGCGGCAGCACGTGAAGATCCGACGGCGATGGCGAGATTCTCTGATCGGACGCGAGCGCAGGCGCAAGTCCAACCGTACTCGGCGTCGACAGCGCAGGAGGTGCAGGTGTCACGAAGCTCGCGGGAAGTGGGGGTGCAGGTGGAGCGACGACTTCGAGCGGGCGCGGCGGGGGACGTGCCGGGAGCGGACTCGTCTGCTCGGCCGCCATGAGCGTCAGGAGGCAGCGCTGCATCTCGCGCGCGTCTTGGAAGCGGTTGCGGCGATCCCACGCGAGCGCCTTGTCGATGGCCTTGATGAGATCGATCGGAAGATGGGGAGAGAGCCGTGCAACGGAAGGCACGGGCTTGGTCGCGGCCACGACGAGCGCTTCTTGCTCCGTACGTCCGCTGTTGATGCGGTGACCGGTGATGAGCGCGTGCATCATCGCACCGACGGAGAACAGATCCGCGCGCCCGTCGAGTTGATCGACGAGACCCATCGCCTGCTCGGGCGACATGTACGCAGGTGTTCCAAGCGCAGTGCCGGTCGCCGTCTTTTCGCTCGTTGCGTCGCGCATCTGCGCAACACCGAAGTCGAGCACTTTGATCTCGTCGTCCTTCGTGATGAAGATGTTGGCCGGCTTGAGATCGCGATGGATGACGTTGATTGCGTGGCACGAGGCGAGGCAATCGACGACGCGCTCGCAGATCTGGAGCACGCGCCCGGCCGGCATGGTCCGCCCCGTGCGCTTCCACGCTTCGCGGACGGTCTCGCCCTCGAGCAGCTCCATGACCAGAAACGGCTCACCCTGCTCGGTTACGTCGTCATCGAGCACTTGGACGGTGGCCGAGTGATTGACCTTGTTCGAAACGTACGCCTCGCGAAGGAATCGCTCGCAGATGGCCTTCTCCTTCGCGAAGTCAGCGTGAAGGACCTTGAGTGCCGCGCGCTGACCGTTGCGGTGGGAGGCTGCGAAGACGGCGGCCATCCCGCCGACACCAATCAAGGCGTCGATCGTCCACTTGCCCTTGATGATGCTGCCTACTCTCGAGGCAGGCCCCGTTTCATCGCCGGCTTTGGAAGACTTCACGATATCGGGCACGCGCACTCACCATCGTTGCTCAATCGAGATCAGGCGACTTTTGTAGAATATCGACAGGCAGCGAACGGGTACACACCAATCGCGGACGTCGAGGTCGCTCCTCTCTCGGGTTTGAGCCTACAACTTTGGGATATTTTGTGCGGTGCGGCGCGTTTGGCGGGAGCGCGCTTACGATGTGGGAGAACGGGTTGGTTCGCGCACGATGGCAAGTACGGCTGCGGCGGCCACGACCGACACGATCGGTGCAACCACCGGCGGAGCAATGCGAAAAACGATTCCAAGCAGTGAAATCGACTGTGCTGCTGCGCCGACGACAAACGCCATCCGTGCGCGTTCGCGACACGCTCGCGGCACCGTGAGCGCGAGAGCCGCGTCTCGGACGTCGTTCGATGCGAGTGCAACACCCCACTCGCCGGGTACCGACCCCGCCGCACTCATGGCCACGGACAAGTCGGCGGCGCCGAGTGCTCCGTCGTCGGATGCTGCGTGACCAATGGCAGCGACAACGTGGCCCCCGTCGGCAAGGGCTCGTACCTCGGCTCCGCGATCGACCGGGAGGATCTCGGGTCGAACGTGCTCGATATCGAGCGCGCGCGCGATGGTCTCGCATGTCTCGCGTGCCTCGCCGCTGAGGAGCACCGGCTCGATACGTGCATTATGCAGCCTTTGGATGGCCGCGCGTGCGCCGCGGCGCAAGCCGTCTTGCAGTGCGAGCAGGCCGATCAAACGATCTCCGAGTGCTACGAGGAGCACGCTCTTGCCTTCGGCCTCGAGCTCGGAGACGCGCGCGTCGGCAATGGCGACGCTGACTTTTTCCTTTAGGAGCAAGGCGCGGCTGCCGACGATGACCTTGTCCCCGTTCGGCACGAGCGCGGTGACGCCGAGGCCTACGTAAACGAGGGCAGAGCGAACATTTTCCGGGCGCACGCCGCGCACGCGTGCTTCGCCGACGACGGCCGCCGACACGGCGTGATTCGACGCCATTTCTGCGCCCGCAGCGAGCGACAAGACGTGGTCGCTCTCCACGTCGCCGATGGTTTCGATGGTCACGATCTTGGGTTCGCCGAGCAGGATGGTCCCGCGCGAGCACAGGACTGCGCGGTCTGCGCGCGCAGCGACGTCGAACGATTCGGCGTCTTTGTAGACGATGCCTCGGCGCTGCGCCGCCATATGTCCGCGCGTATGCGCGAGCGCAGCAGCCGAGACGGCGGCGGCGGCGGCGAGCCCGTACGCTCCGGCGCACGCCGCCATGACGATGTCGGGCCACGCGTCGTTGCTCGCGTATGCGGCCAGCGCGACGATCGCGATCACGACCGGTACGCCGCGCTCCACGGTGCGCCGGGCGAAGACGACGAGAGGCGCGGCGATATTGGTGCGTGAGCCCCGCGCCGCGCCGCAGCGAACCCACGCTCGGTCCGTGCCGGTGAACGTTGCACGGACGCGCAAACGTCCTGAGACGACCGAAGCTCCTGCCACGACGGCATCGCCTTCGCGTTTTGCAACGACGATGGCGGAGTCGATCCACGGCGCAACCTCCGCGTTGCCTGCCGTGACGATGCCGTCGACGCCGACCGTGTCGCCCTCCTCGACGACGACTTGCTCGCCGGGCTTCACGTGCGAGGCCTCCATCTCCGTCGTCTCGTCGCCCTCCGCAACGACGCGTGCGCGCACGTCGAGCCGGCGTGCGACGCGCGCATGCGCACTTTCGACGCCACGGCGTGCCCGGCAGAGGAGACGATCGACGAAGAGTGCCGCCGCGGCGGCGAGGCCTACGAATGCTGCGTACGCGTCGACTTTGTTCGTTGGTACTCGGTCCTTCATCGTGAACGTCGACGCTGCCGTGATCGCGGCCACGGCGATCGGAACCGCGACGACCCACCGCGACGACTCGCTCCGAGCGCGCGGGCGAAGCCCAGCGCACGCAGCGACGACGAGGGCCGAGGCAATCGCGAGCGAAACGCGGAGCGCCGGATCACTTGTATGCGGCACGACGACGGCGAGAATCCCAGCGCCGATGCCGATCACCGCGGCGACGTCGAGTGCACGCGCGAGGGGTTCGGCGCGGTCGCGCGACGTACTTGGCGCGGTTTGCTCGAGAGGGATTGGTGTCTCGTCGGGGGGCGCGGGCGTCTGCGGAGGGGCGGTCTGCACGTTGACGTCGCCCGCGCCTCCATCGTCGCCCGCAGTTTCCGTCGGCGATGCCTCCTGTATTGCAGCAGGCAATGCCGGCGCGCTGTCAGGCGGGAGGATCACGACGGGCGGCAGAGCACTCGACGTGACGGCAGCAGGAGGCGGGTCTGCCGTCATGGCATCGAGCACGACGCGACGCGAGCTCGCGTCGGCGTACAGCTCTTTGCATTCGGCCCTGCAGAAGTAGCGAAAGGCGTTGCCAACGATGGCGACGTGACCGGCGCGCAGCGGATCGAGCGGCTTGTTGCAACCCGCGCAGACCGAGCTCGCCGATGAAGAAGCGTCTCCCTCTTCGGTCACGACGCGCGCCATTTCAAACCGACGCGATCGCCCTCAGAAAGCGCCGTGTCAAGTGCTGCGTGCTGCAAGAGTTGCAAGGACGTTCCGCACGATCGTTACGCCTTCTTCGAGCTCTGCTTCGGTCACGATCAGCGGAGGTGCCATGCGAAGTCCTCGTTCGCCTCCGGCTAGGACCAAGACGCCGGCTTCGACGAGCTTTGGCAAGATGTCTCGCGCAACGAATCCCTGTTTGAGGATGAGAGCGCGGAGCAAACCTTCGCCGCGTTCGCCTTCGCACACGGTCGGCAGATCGCGCGCGACCTCGGCGAGCATGGTGGACAGAAGCTGCCCCTTGCGTTTGACCGCGGCGACGATGTTCTCTTCCTCGATCACGCGGAGCACGGTGCGCGCGGCGACGCATGCGAGAGGGTTCCCGCCGAAGGTCGAGCCGTGCGTGCCCGGGGGAAGTGCGGCGGCGAGCTCCTCGGTCGTGAGCATGGCGCCGATGGGGAATCCGCCGCCGAGACCTTTCGCGAGGGAGATCGCGTCGGGGCGAACGCCGGCAAAGCTCTCCGATCGCTGGTAGCCAAACCACCGTCCGAGTCTGCCCATGCCGGTCTGCACTTCGTCGAAGACGAGCAGCGCGCCGTGATGATTGCAGAGTGCACGCAGTCCTTCGAGAAAGCCCGGAGGTGCTGGGATGGCACCGCCCTCGCCCTGCACGGCCTCGACGATCACGGCAGCGACGTCGTCTTTCATCTCGGCAGCCACTGCATCGAGATCGCCGTAAGTCACGTGCGTGATCCCTTCGATGCGGCCGAAGCCTTCGCGGTACTTCGGCGTGCCGGTCATCGCGAGGGCGCCCATGGTGCGGCCGTGAAACGAGTTGTGGAAAGCAATGATGCGCGAGCGCTTGTCGCCCTTTGCGTAAAAGTGGCGGCGAACGAGCTTGAACATCGCTTCGTTTGCCTCGGTGCCCGAGTTGCAGAAAAGAGCGCGTGACAACCCCGTTCTTTCGCAAAGTTCGTCGGCGAGCAGGATGTTCTCTTCGTTGAAGAAATAGTTCGACGCGTGCATGAGGCGCCCGGCTTGTTCGGCAATGGCCGAGGCGAGCTTCGGGTGCGCGTGGCCGAGTGAGCAGACCGCCACGCCTGCAGCGAAATCGAGAAAACGGCGGCCCTCGACGTCGAAGAGCGATGAACCCTGCCCGCGCGCGAGCACGATCGGTGCAGGTTTGTAATTGGAATAAAGATGCTTTTTTGCGATCGCCAAAAGCTCCGCGCTCGTCTTCTTCTGCTGCATGAGGAAGGCGACTCTACCTGATGGACGCGGGACGTGCACGTCAGAGCGAGTTCGCCAGCCTGCTGCGCGAATCGATTCGTTCGCGACGGCTGTAGAACACGCTCTCAGGCGCGCGCGGCGACGAGGACGCGCGCGATCTCCGCGAAGCCCGCGCCGCGCTCGCGCGAAGCGATCCAACGTGGAGGCAGAGGAAGCCTTCGCACGTGCGTGCGCACGTTGGCGACGCCGAAGGTCACCCGAAAAGCTGAAAAACAAGCCGCATCGTTGCCGCTGTCGCCCACGAAGGCAAAGCGCCCGAGTGCGCGACCGGGATCTTCGCCGAGCCTCGTGCGCAAGAAGCGAACGGTCCCCGAAGCTTTGTCGTCGCGTTCGAAGCTTGCGTGCAGGTGCACCGACGAGCGCGTCGTGCGCGCGCCGGCCGACACGATCTCGCGTTCGAGCGCACGGATGGTATCGGCGTCGAGCGCGTCGCGCTCACCGATGTCCCAGGCCACGTCCGACCTGCGCGCGTGGTTGTCGTCGGCAAGACGCGCGGCCGGCACGGCCCGCGCGATGGCCCTCACGAGCGACGCGAGGCGCTCTTTTCGCGCCGCGATTTCATCCGGTGCGCCGTCCTCGTCTACGCTCACGCCAGATCCATCGCGCACGACGTGCACCGCGCCGTTCTCGGTAACGGCACCTTCGACGGGCCACTGCCGCGCGATGACTTCGCCCCAACCGCTCGGGCGGCCCGTGACGGCGACGAGTACGAAGCCTGCACCATGCAACGACCAGATCGCGTCGTACGCCTCGCGCGTGAGCACGCCGTGCGACAACACCGTGTCGTCGAGATCGAAGAGCACGCCGCGCAGATCACGGAGCGGCTCGGGCGAGATCTCGGAGAGCGGTCTCATCGTCCTCAACCGTGATCGTGATCGGGCGGCGTGAAGGGCTTGGCCCCGCGCGGCAAGGCTCGCGCGATGAGCGCCTTCAAGTAGAGTCCCTCGCCGAAGGCCGCGGGCACCGGGTGATCGATGCCTTGAAAGGCTCGCTCCATCACGATCGCATCGACGTTCGCGCGCACCGCGCCTGTCGCAAGCGCCCGCGTCAGCGCCGCGAGGTCGACCGCCGCCGAGCACGAACACATGACGAGCAAGCCACCCGGTTTGACCGCGCGGCAACCGAGCTCGGCGAGTTTTGCATACATGAAGAGCGCGTTTTCGCGGGCGCTGCGTGAAGGCGCGAGCCTCGGCGGATCGATCACGACGAGGTCGAAGGAGGCGTGTGCATCTTGCAACACACGTCGCGCATCGCCACGCTCGAAATGCATGACGGTGTGCAGTCCGTTGGCTTTCGCACAATCGGCGCCGACCTCCACCGCGACCGCATTCTCGTCGATGCAAATGACTTCCGCCGCGCCACCGCGCGCGGCCGCGAGACCGAAGGAGCCGACGTACGAGTAGGCGTCGAGCACTCGCTTGCCTTTGGCAAGCATCTCGACACGGCCGCGCAGCTCGCGTTGATCGAAATAGAAGCCTGTCTTCTGACCGAGATCGAACGGAATGCTGTACGTGATCCCGCGTTCGTTGAACGACATCGAGGTGATTGGCTCGCCGCGTACGACGCCGCGTGCGGCCGTGAAGTTTTCGAGCTTCGCCGCGCTGATCGGTGTGCGATCTACGATGGCACGCGGCTGGAACACCTGTCCGAGCGCCTCGAAGACGAGGGCCTCGCGCTCCTTCATGCCGAAGGTGAGAAACTGCACGACGAGCACGTCGCCTGCGCGATCGACGATGAGACCTGGGAGACCGTCGCCTTCGGCGTGCACGACGCGGTAACCCGTTGTCTCGGGCGAAGTACCGACGCCGAACGCAGTGCGGGCTACAAATGCGCGTTTGAACCGTTCGCGAAAGAAGGCGGTGTCGAGCGCGGTTGTCTCGTCGCGAACGAGCAAGCGTACGGGGATGGCGGAGCCCGGTGAGTAGAAGCCACGTCCGAGGAAGTTGCCGCGCGGGTCGACGACGCTTACTTCCGCGCCGCGGGTTGCGCCACCTTCGACGCGCTCGATCGCTTGCGCGTACACCCATGGGTGCCCAGCCCACACCGGCTGCACGTGACCAGGCTTGAGACGGACGATTGCCACGAGCCTCTATTAACATGAGCGGTTTGCAGAGTCGCGTAGCGTTCACGGTGTGGCGGTGTGCCGTCGTTACCGAGCGCCGTGGAACGGTCTGCAGACGCGCCGTAAAGATACGCGAATGTCAGGAAGATCCCTGGCACTTGCGTTGCTCTCGGCGCATACTTGACGAGGTCTTTGCCGGGCGTGTCCCGGCGTGCTCGTCTTGGAGGCCCGTCGTCACTATGAATAACTCGTTCCTGCAGAACGCAGTCAAGAAGTTCCTCGTCTCGCTCCCCGTCGCATGCGTGTTCACGCTGCCGGCGATGGCCCACGCGGACGAAAATACGAATTGTCCACCGGGAAGTTGGTTTTGCGGCGACACCCCGCCGCCGCCGCCCGCCGGCCAGAATCTCCAACCCTTGCCGGCAAACGATGGGCCGTCCCAAAAAGCCGCGGAGCCCAGAGCCTTCGCATCGCCACCCCCGCCGCCTCCGCCTCCGCCGCCACCCCCGCCGGTCGTCATCTATCAGCAGGCCCCCCCCCCTCCTCCCACCGCGGTTGTCGTCCAGCCGCGTCGGCCACCCCCGCCGTATTATTACGTGCCGAGGCGACCGCCGCCGCCGACCGAGTGGGGCCTGAATCTGCACGTTGGTGGTCTCTTGCATCTCATGACTGGCGACGACCACGACGACAGCGGGATGGGGCTTGCGGGCGTTGGCTTGCGTTTCCGTCCGGTGCCCATTTTTGCTCTTGAAGCAGATCTCGATTTTACCGGAGGTCGCGACTACAACGATTTCCGTCGATACGAGACGGGGTTGTCTCTCAACGGCCTGATCTTCCTCAATCCGCGTGACATGACGCAGGTTTATCTCGTTGGCGGTTTTGGTTGGTCGAATGCGCGAGTCACCGACGATCGAACATCGCCTTATATGGATTATCAATACAGGTATAATTACTTTGGTGTTCAGGGTGGGATAGGTCTTGAGTTCCGGCTCTCCCGAATCGTTGCATTGAATGTCGACGTTCGCGGCATTTACCGCGGTCGCGTCGACAGTGATCGCAACACTCACCCCGAGGTCGATAGTAATGGGCGGACCATCAACTCGTCGGGTGCCGGCGTACTGCAGGGCGGCCTCACGTTCTATTGGTGATTGAGAGCGTGTTCGCCAGCCGTCGCGAGCGAATCGAGGCTAGCCCGGATCATTCATGACGCGATTGCGGTAGAAGGCCGAGACCGCAGCGAGAAGGGCGCACGCCGTACCGCAGGACCGAGGCGTACTGTACGTACGCCGCAGGTCCGAGGAGCGCCGTAC
>Ga0123357_10000091_pt1 | contig 73057 bp, 56 predicted proteins | sample TergutEmb28metaG_FD_89873 | JGI IMG/M metagenome (GOLD analysis project Ga0123357, IMG submission 89873) | Embiratermes neotenicus P4 segment gut microbial communities from Petit-Saut dam, French Guiana - Emb289 P4 | ecosystem: Host-associated > Arthropoda: Insects > Digestive system > Gut ...
AGACGGGCCGATCCTCTTGCTGCGAAGGGCGTACGGCGCTTCTCGGACCTGCGGCGTACGTACAAGTACGCCTCGGTCCTGCGATGCGGCGTGCGCCCTTCTCGCTGCGGTCTCGGCCGTCTGTAGAAATCGCGTCATGAATTATCCGGGCTAGCCTCGATTCGCTCGCAACGGCTGGTAAACACGCTCTTAGAAGCCGACTTCTTCGGGACGCACAGCCCCACCCGCGTTCTGTGTTGGCGGCTTAGCCGATGCGGAAGTTACTGGGGGCGTCACTCGACCGCCTCTCCGGGCGCCGCGCACACCCACCGCGCGTGCTGGCGCGATTGGGAGGGAAGCATCCGCGACGGCGGCGATGGACGCATCTGGTGAATCTGCAGCAACCGAAGCTTCGGATTCTTGCGTGGACGCTGCGGGCACCGCGGATGCGGGAGCTGCAGGCGCGCCCGGTTCAACAGCGGGCACGATCACGGACGACGCAGGAGCACCCGATGCAGTCGCATTCGGAATGTCATTCGCAGCGTGCAGAAGTCGCCCCCTCAACGCGAACGCCGCACCACCGATGGCAGTCAAGACAACTGCTGCAAGGACGAACGGCAAGACCACGTGCCGTTTGGGTGGCAACGCAAGCGAGTCGCTCGAGATCACCCCCGCTGTGGATGTGCGCGCGTTCGTCAGATCGTTTCCGACGTTCTCCGTACCAGCGCTCCGGAGCGTCTTGATTGGACTGCGGTTCTGCGCGTGCAACGGTTGCACATTCGAGGACCGCAACGTGCTCTGTTCGGGAGTGGACGCCGCGAGCGCTGAATCCACGAGGGTTCCATGAGGCGCGAGCAGCGCCGTTCGACGCACGGGCGGCGTTGTGCGCGTGGAGACATTGCGATCGACGAGGTACGGGGCCGGCTCGACTGGCTTGAGAAGTGCCGTTCCGCCTTTACGGCGAGCTTCAGGTGTTCCGCCAACCGTGGGTGCGTACGCATCACGCCGGGTGCTGGCCTCTGGATCGAACATCGTGTCACTCATGCCGGACGTGTTCGGCACTCCGTCCGCACTGGCCCCACCGGGCGGCGTCACGACATGATGAAGCTCCCCAGAAGCAAGAGCGTCGGTCGCAGTGCTGGCATCCAAAAGGCTGCCCGGTGAAGAGAGACGCGCGTTCTGCGCAAGTGGGAGGATGTCGACTGCGGTAGCCGAACGCGAACGGGCGTCGTACCCGTGACTTGCGCGCCGAAGTTCGCTCACGATGCTGAAGCAGTCGCGCGGACGATCCGACGGCCTCTTTGCGAGCATGCTCATCACGAGCCGTTCGACGGAGGAAGGCACGTCGACGAAGCGAGAGAGAGGCGGCGGGGGGCACTGCGCGTGCGCAGCCCCGACGGCGTACGCATCGCCTGCGTCGTCGAACGGACCGTGCCCGCAGAGCATTTCGTAAAAAACAGCGCCGAAGGAATAGATATCCGTGACGGGGAGGATATCGCCGCCCATGATCTGTTCGGGCGAGGCATAACGCAACGTGCCAATGAATTTGCCCTGCGTGTAACAAGACTTCTGATCGAGCAGGCGCACGATCCCGAAGTCGAGCAGCTTCGTGATCATGGTGCCGTTGACGTTGCGGTGAAGAAAGATGTTCTCAGGCTTTACGTCGCGGTGGATGACGCCGTTTTCGTGCGCGCACTGGAGTGCATCGAGGACGCCTATCGCAACATGACAAGCGTCCGGAAATACGAACAAACCAATCTTCTGGAGAGTGACGCGGAGGTTCTGCCCATTGAGCCGCTCCATCACGAAATACGGCACGCTCACTTCCTCGCGCGTTACACCCGCGGTGATGATGTCGACGATGTTCGGGTGCTGAAGCTTGCCGAGCGTGCGTGCCTCGGCCTCCATTCGGCGCGTGAGATCATGGCGCGAGATGAGTTGCGGATGCAGCGTCTTGACGACGTATCGCTTGCCGACGGAGACATCCTCGACCTCGTAAACGCTTCCCATCCCCCCGGTCGCCAGATGACGTACGATGCGATAAACAGTACCGGGAAGCTGTGCGCCAGGTGGATACTGGGCGACAAGCACGACGCACACTGTGCAGCATTGCCACGCCGCCGTCCAGGCCTTCAGATCTGCGTCGCCCGCCTTCGTTGCTCGGCCTCCCCCCGTACTCCAGTACGCCTCCGGCCTCGCCGCCTCGGCGGGCTCGCATCTCTTCGGCCGGTCCCCGTCCTGCGGGCCCGCTCAAGGCTTCGCAGTGCGGCGGTCCGCCTCGGTGCGGTACCAATCAATCGTGGCCGCGAGGCCATCTTGGAGCGAGGTTCTTGCAATGGGGCCAATGAGCGACTCGGCTTTCGCGACACTTGCGCAATGCCGGCGGACATCTGCCGGTCGGGTAGGCGTGTGTGTGACAGGGCCGCGGTATTCCATGATCTCGCAAATGCCATCGACGATCGAGCGAATGGTCGTTTCCCGACCCGATCCCAGATTGACGACATCGCCTTTCGGCAGATCGTGTTCGACGACCCTGAGCAGCGCGCCGACCGTATCGAACACGTAGATGAAGTCGCGTGTCTGCTCACCATCGCCCTCGAGGACAGGCGGCTCCCCCCGAAGAATGCGCCTCACCGTGAGCGGAATCACCGCCGCAAAGGCCTGATCATTTTGACGAGGACCGTAGTTATTGAACGGCCTCACGATGGTTGCGTCCGCACCGAACATGCGAACGAAAGACATGAGCGCGAGATCCGCGGCGGCTTTGCCGGCCGCATACGTGGTCTCGGCAAGAAGCGGATGAGACTCCGTCATGGGCACCGTCTGCGCCGTTCCGTACACCTCCGAACTCGAAAGATGTACGAGCTTGCCAAATGCACCTTTGCGTTGGAGCTCGAGACACGTCAGCGCAAGCTGTGGATTGACATCGAATGCGCCAACAGGATTGAAGAACGAATACGCGAGCGCTTTCGTTGCAAGATTGAAGACGATATCCGGCTTTTCATCGTTGCATACCGCACCCATGACATGAAAATTGGACGCGTCATCGCGATAGATCTTGAGGCGCCCCTCATGGGAAGACCGCGCACCCTCGAGGTTCTTGTCTTTGCCGAGGAAGAAGTTGTCCACCACGGCAACACGCGCTGCCCCCTTGGCAAGCAACGCATCCACCAAATGACTTCCAATGAAGCCGGCTCCCCCCGTCACGAGGAAGCGTCCGTTCCGAATCCTTGTCATGCTGTCTTCACCGCGCACACAGTCGTGTGATCTTCACCTGATTTGATGAGGTCGAGTGCAACGCGCACTGCGGCCAACGCGTCCTGTCCCGAGACAGGAGACGACGCGCCCGACGTGAGTGCGCCGACGAAGGCCTCGTGCTCGGCCCTCAAAGGTTCCTTCTTTGCGATGTACGTTCTCGTCACGTCACCCTCCACGGCGCCAGAAAAATTCGTGGCTGGGGTCCATGTATCATTCACGCGACCATTCTTGAACCATGAGACTTCTTGGGTGAGGTAGTCCGCGACGAGCATCCCACCTTCGCCGACCACCCAGAGCTCGCGCAACTTCTTGGGACTGAGCCAATTCACGTCGAGAACGCCGACCACGCCATTGCCAAAACGCAAGAGGCCCGAGAGCATATCCTCACAAGACCGATGCGCCTTGCGTGCTGTCTCGGCATATGCACGCACGACGCGCGAACCCGTCACGAAGTGCATCACGTCGATATCGTGAGTTGCCAGATCGAGAATGACGCCGATGTCGCGTGCTTGGAAGGGACTCAAACGACGCGCGTGAATCTGGAAAACATCTCCGAGAGCACGGTCTCCTATCAAACGGCGGATCTCCTGCACTGCCGGATTGAAACGCTCGACCTGACCAACCATGAGAAGCACACGGGACTCGGCGGCTGCGCGAATCATTCGTTCGGCCTCGTCGACACGTTTTGCAATTGGCTTCTCCACGAGGACATGGATCTTGCGGCTCAGGACGTCGCAGGCAATTCTGCAATGTAGGTCCGTGGGCGCCGCCACAACCGCGTAATCCGGATGCAGGACGTCAAGCATTCCACGATAATCCTCGAAGATCCGGACACCTTCCGGGAGATGGAATGCCCTCCGACTCTGTTCACTCGGATCTGCAACACCAACGAGAGATACACCCGGCAGATCGGAGAGCACGCGGGCATGGTTGCGCCCCATGTTCCCGAGGCCGATCACACAAGCTCTGATATCCTCCATTGTTATGTTCGCGCGCTGAGGATCGCGCGAATGCGGTCTGCATCGAGGCCGGAAGCACGCCTGCGAAGACGCTCGAGAAGCTCTTCACGGTCGGGCGGCGGAACGAGGGAGTGATCTTTCGCGGGGGGTTCCTCGCTCATTGGCGGCGGCACGCTCGACGCGACGCGCAGAGGGACCATCGACGGGGGCGGTATGGTTTTGGGACGCGCAAGCATTGGCGGAGGACTCGAGATGGGTTTCGCGCCTCGAAGGACTTGCGCGCGATCTCGAATGGCCTGCATGCGATCGACGAGCGCCTTCGAACGCAAATCGAGTCGCGTGAAACGCAACGTGAGCCCGGGCTCTCTGCGAAATGCACTCTCGCCGTGAGACAGTACGCGGCCCTCTCCGCGAAGAAGCATGGCTCCATTCGCGAGCACCATCTCGAACCGGAGGATGGTGCCCACGGGACGCGCGCGCGCACCAAGGAGGATCACACTCGTCTTGCCCACGGTCTCGAGTTCGTTTTCGATGAATGCTTCTTCGGAGTCGTATGGTCTGACGATACGAACCGCGACGGGCATTCGTGCGTTCTCTACCACGATCGAGTCGTACCATTGTTCGATCGCTTTCGCCCGCTCTTGCCGCATGGTATCGGCGCGCGCATGCAGCGCATTCTCATCGTCGGCGGCGGAGCGCGCGAGCACGCTCTTGCGCTTGCCCTCTCCGCGCACGAACTCATCGTCGCGCCCGGAAATGCAGGGACGGCCGCGCTCGGACACAACGTCGAGGTGTCGGCCACGGACGTCGGCGCGCTCGTCGACCTCGCCGTGCACGAGAAGATCGATCTCGTCGTCATCGGCCCCGAGGCACCCCTGACTCTCGGCCTCGTCGACGCCCTGCAGGAGCGAGGCATCCGCGCTTTCGGTCCGTCGAAGGCGGCTTCTCGCCTCGAGGGCTCGAAGGCGTTCATGAAAAATTTCCTCGCGCGCCACCAGATCCCGACCGCGCCGTTCGCCGTGTTCGACGACGCTGCCAAAGCAAAGGCCCATGCTCGCGCATCATGGGATTCTGGCAAGCCCGTGGTCGTCAAGGCCGACGGACTTTGCGCAGGAAAGGGCGTCGTCGTCGCATCGAGCTGCGAAGAAGCCTGCCTCGCCATCGATCAGATGATCACCGAAGGTAAACTCGGCGACGCGGGACGCACCATCGTGCTCGAAGAACTCTTGCCGGGGGAAGAGGCAAGCTTTCATGTCGTATGCGACGGCTCGCGAGCCGTGGCTCTCGTCGCTGCGCAAGATCACAAGCGGGTGAACGACGGCGATCGCGGTCCGAACACGGGCGGCATGGGCGCGTATGCGCCGGCGCCAGTGGTCACCGCGGAGGTGCACGCTACGGTCATGCGCGCGGTGGTCGAGCCCACCTTGCGCGGGATGCAACGAGAAGGTTGCCCATTCCGCGGCGTGCTCTTCGTCGGCTTGATGATCGAAAACGGCCGCCCCAAGGTTCTCGAATTCAACGTGCGCTTCGGCGATCCTGAAACGACCGTGCTCGTGCCCATGCTCGACGGCGATTGGTTCTCGTTGCTCGACGGATCGGCACGAGGCAACCTCGGGGTTGCGTCCTTCGGGACCAAGTCCGGTGCGGCGCTCGCCGTCGTGATGGCGGCGGAAGGATACCCCGGCAAGCCCGCATCGGGGGATCGCATCGACGGGCTCGATGCGCCGGCGCCCGCAGGCGTCACCGTGTTTCACGCGGGCACGAAGAGGGTGGGCACGGACGTCGTCACTGCCGGTGGACGCGTGCTCACCGTCTCAGCGTACGCAGACTCATTTCACGCGGCTCGCGATCTCGCGTATGCCGAAGTCGGACGCATTCGCTTCCGTGGCGAGCATCACCGATCCGACATCGGCTACCACGCTATGCAGCACCGCCGCGAATGACCCGCTTTCGATTCGCAATGAATGGCTGGGGCGTGTCTTCCAACCGTTGCGAGCGACACGAGGTCGAGGCTTTTTCCGAGGAGCGCGCGGAGCGTACTTGAAGTACGTGAGCACGCACCGCAGGAAAAAACGAAGAGATCGTGGCGCGCAGCAGGTTGGCAGACACGCCCTGCGATGGCATGGTGCGCCATCCCCATGGCCGAAATCGCCCCGCTCACCCCGCTCCGTTACAACCTCTCACGCCTCGGAGCTGCCGGACTCGGCAACGTCGTTGCGCCTCCCTACGACGTCATCGATGGCGCGCAACGCCGCGAGCTTGCCTCGCGCGATCCGCACAACATCGTGAAACTCATCCTCCCCGAAGGCGAAGGCGACGCGAAGTACGCAAACGCCAAGGAGCTCTTTTTGTCATGGCGCAAGGAAGGCATGCTCGTGCGCGACGACGAACCCGCATTTTATCGCTACGACCAAACCTTCACGCCGCCGGGCGGCGGCTCGCCCATCACACGACGAGGCTTCCTCGGTCTCGTCAAACTCGTCCCCCTCGACCGAGGCATCGTGCTTCCTCATGAGCGCACGCTCTCCGGACCGAAGGAAGATCGCCTCAAGCTTTTCCGCGCAACACGCACGAATCTGTCGCCCGGCTTCATGCTCTACCGCGATCCACAAAAGTCGCTCGACTCCGCGCTCGGCCGTGCAACCGAGCTCGCCTCGTTCGAAACATCGGATGGCATTCGCCATGCGGTCGCGAAAATCAAAGGTCCCGACGCCATCGCCGCCATCGTCGCGTGCGTGAAAAAATCGTCGTTGCTCATTGCCGACGGCCACCATCGTTATGAAACCGCGCTCCGCTATTGCCAAGAAGCAGAAACCGCGGCGGGCGATCCGTCGCCTGCGAATGCCGAATATGGATACTTTATGGTGTTTCTCACGAATGGCGACGATCCGAATCTCGTCGTCTTTCCGACGCATCGCCACATCCATTCGCTAAAAAAATTCGATTTCAACGAGCTCTGTTCGGGCGCGGAAGCTCTGTTCGACGCGACGCCCCTGCCACGCGGCGCGGCCGCCAGCACGCTTCTCGCCGCGCTCGCTCTGTCAGGCAAAAAGCAACCGAGTCTCGTGGTGTGCACGGGCGATGGTCGAGCGGCATTGTTCGCGCTGAAGGCCGACGTCGATCTCGCGCGTCACCCGATCCTCGGGAAGAAACCCGAAGTGCTTCGGCGCACCGACGTTGCGCTTCTTCACATGGGGATCCTCGAGCCGGTGCTCGGCATCACCCCGGAGGCGCAGGCCGCGAAAACGAACATTTGGTACCCGCAGGATGCAACCAAAGCGTTGCATGAACTGCGCAGCGGTTCTGGAGCCGACAAGGCCGGCCAGGCCCTTTTCCTTATGAATGCAACGCCGGTGGCCCAAGTTCGAAGCGTTGCAGAGACGGGCGAAGTGATGCCTCAGAAGAGCACGTTCTTTTACCCGAAAGTCATGACTGGGCTCGCCATCCACACACTCGAGCCCCAACGCGTCGTTGCCACCGCACTTCGGTAAGGCACCCGAGGACGAGCTCGACGGAACTTCGTTGACGCAGTTGGCGTGCGGGCTTCCCCGTCCGTGACTAGCATTGAGATACACCACGTCTCGTTGCTCGAGAAAACCCTAGTAAGTGCCCTCGAGTTCGAGATACACGAGCCATTGCAAATGTGATTTGTGGCTTCGATTCAGCGAGGCCGCCTTACGAGGTAAACGAGCCATGACGGAAAAGAAGGGCCCCTCACGCGAAAAGGAAGAGGATACCGTGCAGTTCGGCGACGAGCTCCCGGTACTTCCCATCCGCAACGCGGTGCTGTTCCCCGGCGCGGTAGCACCGTTCGACGTGGGCCGCGAAAAGTCGGTCGCGCTCGTCGAGGACGTGGACAATTTTCCATCTCCGGTCATTGCGATCTTCGCACAGAGAGATCCCGCGACGGACGATCCCGGGGCAGAAGACCTTCACCGTGTCGGCTGCGCCGCGCGCGTGCTCAAGGCCCTCAAACACAGCTCGGGGAACTACTCGCTCATACTCCAGGGGCTCACGCGCATTCGGCTGGAAGAAGTGTCGCGGACTGCGCCGTATCTCAAGGCGAAGGTGCAAAAGCTTGCAGAGTCGAGCGCCGAGGACGACGAAGCCGAAGCCCTCAGCATGAGCCTGCGCGACATCGCGAAACAGGTCATTCAGTTGATGCCGGAGCTGCCGCGGGAAGCTGGCTCGCTCATCGATTCGATTCAAGCGCCAGGCGCGCTTGCAGACCTCGTTGCGGCAAACCTCGACGCGCCCGTGGAAGAGAAGGCGCAGCTCCTGGAGACGGTGGACGCGAAAGACCGCATTCGCAAAGTGCTTCGGCTGCTCACGCGCCAGCTCGAGATATTGAAAATGCGCGAGCGCATCAACTCCCAGATTAAGGAGGAGATGGGCAAAAACCAACGCGAGTACGTGCTCCGCCAGCAACTCAAGGCCATCAAAGAGGAGCTCGGCGAGGACGAAGGAGATCAGGGTGATCTCGACGGCCTCGAGGAACGTATCGCGAAGGCGCAGTTGCCGAACGAAGCCGAATCGGTTGCAAAAAAGCAGCTCAAACGCCTTCGCAACATGCAGGTCGGATCGGCCGAGTACACCGTCGTCCGCACGTACCTCGACTGGATTCTCGATCTGCCCTGGCACAACTCCACAGTCGACAATCTCGATATCGCGCAAGTTCGTAAGGTCTTGGATGAGGACCACTACGGTCTCGAGAAAGTCAAAAAACGCATTCTCGAATACCTCGCTGTCCGTAAGTTGAAAAAGGACAAGAAGGGACCCATTCTTTGCCTCATCGGACCTCCCGGTGTCGGTAAAACGTCGCTCGGCCGGAGCGTTGCGCGCGCCCTCGGTCGCAAGTTCCATCGCATCTCGCTCGGTGGCGTCCACGACGAAGCCGCCATTCGCGGCCACCGCCGCACGTACGTTGGCGCGCTGCCCGGGCAGATCATTCAAGGCATGAAGAAGGTCGGCACCACGAACCCGATCTTCATGCTCGATGAGATCGACAAGATTGGCCACGACTTCCGCGGCGATCCCGCGGCCGCCTTACTCGAAGTCTTGGATCCCGAACAGAACAACACGTTTGCCGACCACTACCTCGAAATCCCGTTCGACCTGTCGGCCGTCATGTTCATCGCGAACGCGAACATTGCGGATCCCATTCCGCCTCCGCTCCGCGACCGCATGGAGATCCTCGAGCTGCCCGGATACACGCGCAACGAAAAGCTCGCCATCGCACGCCGGCACCTCATCCCCAAACAGATCGACGAACACGGCATCTCGAAAACGCAGCTCGTCTTCGACGACAAGGCGGTCGACGTCATCATCGACCACTACACGCGCGAAGCCGGTGTTCGTACGCTCGAGCGCCAGATTGCCAGCGTCATCCGCGGCGTAGCGGTGAAGATCGCCGAGGGCAATACCGAAGACCGCCGCATCGAGACCGAAGACGACGTACGCGAGTTTCTTGGCGCGCCACGCTACACGAGCGAGGTGGCTGAGCGCACCGAAGAGGCGGGCGTTGCAACGGGTCTTGCCTGGACGAGCGTGGGCGGCGAGATCCTTTTCATCGAAGCCACACGCATGTATGGTACAGGCAAATTGCAGCTCACCGGCCAGCTTGGTGATGTCATGAAGGAGTCCGCGCAAGCCGCTCTTTCGTATGTCCGCACGAATTCGGAGAGATTCGGTATCTCGAGAGATTTTCTCGAAAAGAGCGATATTCACATTCACATTCCGGCCGGCGCCATGCCGAAGGATGGCCCGAGCGCCGGCGTCACGATGTTCACGGCCCTCGTTTCCATGCTGACGGGGATTCGCGTCCGCCACGACGTGGCCATGACGGGCGAGATCACGCTCCGAGGACGCGTTTTACCCATTGGCGGGCTCAAGGAAAAAGTGCTCGCAGCGCACCGCGCAGGCATCAAGCGCGTGCTCATCCCCGAGAGGAACAAAGCGGATCTCGACGAGATACCAACCGAGATCAAAAACGATCTCGAGTTCGTCGTCGTCAGCAAGATGGACCAAGTGCTGGAGGCAGCGCTCGAGGCACCTTTGGCCCCGAAACCGGCCGAGGGCACAACCGCCGCAGCAACAAATTAGTAGTTTCCATTCGGAAACGAACCGCCGTCGATGCGAGGACCAACGCTAGCGTCAGGACGCGCTGCGGGTTATGACACGCGTTCCCACATGATTCGCATAGGGCTTCTTGGTTGCGGCACGGTTGGAGGCGGCGTCGTTCAACTTCTTCACACGAACGCGGCCTACCTTGAGGCACGCATGGGCGCGCCCTTCGAGATTGCACGGGTGCTCGTGCTCGATCCCTCGGTGGTGACCCTGAAGGAGCTCGATCGAAGCTGCCTCACGACCGACGCCGAACGCGTCATCGGCGATCCGTCGATCGACGTGGTTGTCGAGGTCATGGGCGGCGTCAATCCGACACGAGACTATGTGGGTCGCGCGATCGCCGCGGGCAAGCAGGTCGTCACGGCCAACAAGGCGCTGCTTGCGCGTCATGGCGCCGAGTTGCTCGACCGCGCGCATGAGCACGGCGTGGACATGGCGTTCGAGGCCGCGGTCGGCGGCGGGATCCCGATCATCCGCGTGGTGCGCGATGCGCTCGCGGGCGACACGATCTCGAGTCTGTCAGGGATCGTCAACGGGACGTCAAACTACATTCTCACGCGCATGCAGGCAGACGGTCTGCCCTTCGAAGCAGCGTTGAAAGAAGCGCAACAAAAAGGTTACGCCGAAGCCGATCCGACGCTCGATGTTGGGGGAGGCGATGCCGCGCACAAGCTCGTCGTGCTCGCCATGCTTGCGTTCGGTGCGCGGCTCGATGGCGTTTCCATCCTGACCGAAGGGATCGACACGGTCGAACCCGTGGATCACTCCTTTGCCGATCGCTTTGGATTCGTCGTGAAGCTTTTGGCGATCGCAAAGGAGCATGGCAACAAACTCGAATTGCGCGTCCACCCGACGCTCGTCGAGCATGATGCACCGCTCGCAAGCATTCACGGCGTCTTGAACGCGATCGCCGTCGAAGGGCGCGCGCTCGGTCCGTGCATACTATCGGGGCGCGGGGCCGGGGCACTACCTACGGCGGTCTCTGTCGTGGGAGATCTCGTCGATGTCGCAATTGCCAAACGAAACGGCACGGCCGGCCAGCGCACGCGCGCGATTCGCCTCGCAAAGCGGGAGCTTTTGCCAACTGCAGATATCGAATCACGTTACTATTTCAGATTTAGCGTATTCGATCGACCCGGCGTTCTTTCGAAGATCACGGGCACACTTGGCGAGCGGGGAGTGTCGATTGAGCAAATGGTGCAAAACGGACGCGGCAATTCCGATGTGCCCGTCGACGTCGTCATCCTGACACACGAATCGAAAGAAGCCGCGGTGCAAGGCGCACTCGAGGTGATTGGCAAAAGCGACTACGTCGCAAAGCCCCCACGGATGATTCGCGTGCACGGCTGACCGCTTTCTATAAGTCGATTTGTTCGGCCGAATCGACAGGACTTCCAAGGAACCGCGATGCGGTTTGTTCGAAGCTCTTTGGTAAATCCGTCACGAGAAGACGCGTTGTGCCGAGAGCGCTGTCTTCGCGGAGCAGATCTCTCGACTCGAGAAAACCAGCGACCTCGCTCGCCACGGCGTGCGCGCTGTCGATGATCTCGACATGATTCCCGATCATGGCCCGCGCTTCTTCTTGAATGACATCGAAGAGCAAGGGGTAGTGCGTGCAACCGAGGATGATGACGTCGACTCCTGCGCACGCGAGTGGTTCGAGGTAGCGGCGCGCGGCAAGGCGAGGAACCTCTCCGGTTGTCCAGCCTTCTTCGGCTAGCGGCACGAGCAGCGGCGCGGCCTGACCGATCGTCTCGACGCGCGTGGAGCAGGCGGCGATGGCGCGCACGTAGGCGCCGGACGACGTGGTGCCGGCCGTGGCAAGGACGCCGACCTTGAAGACGCGCGTGGCGGACGCGGCGGCGCGCGCTCCGGGTTCGATGACGCCGAGGACCGGCAGATCGAGATCCACGCGCAAGCGCTCGAGCGCCACTGCGCTCACGGTGTTGCACGCGACGATGATGGCTTTGACACCGTGCGCCACGAGATGGTTCGCGCAGCCCATGGCATAGCGCACGACCGTGGACGCGCTGCGCGTGCCGTACGGAACGCGTGCGGTGTCACCAAGGTAGACGATGTCTTCGTGCCCGAGGACTTTGCGCAGCTCGCGCACCACCGTAAGGCCGCCAAGCCCCGAGTCGAAGACGCCGAGCGGCGCTTGGTGATCGTGTTTCATGGGCGCGACGAAAGCGCGTCGCTCGGCGTGTGGTTTCCGCCGGTAAGCAGCAGATCGAGCACCGCCATGCGCACGGCGACACCCGCCTCGACCTGATCGAGAATGACGCTCTTGTTGCCGTCGGCAACGTGCGGATCGAGTTCGACGCCGCGGTTGATCGGGCCCGGATGCATGACGATGGCATCGGGCTTCGCTTTCGCGAGCGCGACGGGGCCGAGGCCGTACGTGCGCGAGTACTCGCGCGTGGTGGACATCATGGCGCCGGCGAGGCGCTCGTTCTGGATGCGAAGCATCATCACGACGTCGGCATCACGTACGGCGTCCTCGAAGCGAGGCATCACGCGGACCGTGGGACCGAGCGTCTCGGCGTGCGCGGGGAGCATGGTGCGAGGCGCGGTGAGACGAACCATGGCGCCCTTTCTGCCGAGAAGAATGGCGTTCGAGCGCGCAACGCGAGAGTGTGCAATATCCCCGCAAATAGCGACGACGAGTCCTTCGAGGCGCCCCTTGCTGCGGCGGATCGTAAATGCGTCGAGCAGCGCCTGCGTGGGATGCTCGTGCGCGCCGTCACCCGCGTTGATGATGGAGGCCCGTATGCGTGAAGCGAGGAAGTCGATCGCCCCGGAACTCGCGTGGCGGACAACGAGCGCGTCGGCGCGCATCGCTTCGAGGTTCTTCGCCGTGTCGAGGAGGGTCTCGCCTTTGGTGACGCTCGAGCCCGACGAGCTGACGTTCACGACGTCGGCACCGAGGCGCTTACCAGCAGCTTCGAACGAAGTGCGCGTGCGGGTCGACGCTTCGAAGAAAACGTTGATGATGGTGCGTCCTTTGAGAACGGTCGACTTCTTCTCTGTCCTGCGACAGAGGGCGTGCCACGTCTCCGCGCGGTCCAAAACCGCGTCGATGTCCGCCGCTGACAGCGACTCGACGCCGAGCAAATGACGGTGCGTCCACATTGCGGGGCACCGCCTACCACGCGGCGCTCCGGACAGCTACGGAGTCACCTGCAACACCGCGCCCGCAACGCCACTGGGGCCGTTGTTCACACCGGGTTTTCCGCCCGCTCCCTTCACTCCCGCGGAACCCGACGTGATGCGTGTGGCGGCGTTGTGCGCTGGCTCCACGTCGCCAATCCACAGAACGCCCGCCGAGACGCCTCCCGCTCCACCAGCACTCGCGCCACCATTGCCGCCTTCGCCGCCACCCCCTCCTTGACAACCGCCATTGGCTCCCCCCGCTCCCCCATCGCTTCCCCATTGGTACGATTGACCTATAGCACCTACACCTCCGTTGCCCGCATTGCCCGCGCTGAGTGAAGAATCATCCAAGGTGACGGTGCTCCGGAAGGAAAGGAGCGCAATGCTTGCCCCTCCAGCTTGTGCTGCTCCTCCCCCAGCGCCTCCGCAGCCTCCGCAGCCTCCGCCGCCACCACCGCCGGTGGCGCCCGTAGAAGCGTTGTAGCTGCCGCCCCCACCGCCACCACCTTGCCCGGTACGCCCATCCTCGCCCGCTGCGCTTAGCGCTGGATGCCAACCCATGTTGTCAAGGCTTCCAAACGCCGCCGTCACCGTCCCAGCGGGCGGCGCCGCTGCCCCGACTCCATCCAGACCATCGTCGCCATGGGCCCCCCATTGTCCGCCGCCCGTGCCGGGAACGGCGCCCGTGCCACACGTTTGATTCGCGACGCCAGCCAGGCCACAGCAGTCCTCGAACGGAGTGCCGACGTCTCCGTTCGTCGCTGGCGATCCTCCATTGCCGCCATGGCCTCCCGTTGTAATGCTGTTGTTCGTGCATGCGCATGTTCGCGCGGTTCCGCCTGTCGAGCCTGATGCTGGGTTGCCGGACGGCGCGTTCGAGCCCGAGTAATTCGATCTCGTCTGCCCGTCTGCCCCGTCGTTCCCTTTGCCCGCGACGATCGCGCTTCGCTCAAATTTCACATTCGCGTTCGACACGAAGACCGCGATGCTCGACGCACCCGAAGTCGTGGCGTCTCGTGCATCGAACTCCATGTCTGAAATCGTGATGAGACTCGTGAAGTCTGCAATCTTCAGCGCGTAATCAGAATTTGGCGACTTCACAACGGTTTGGTTGCCTGCGTTGTACTGCCAGGACGTGCAGTCGAAGCCTCCGTAAATATCGCTAACAGAGATGGATCCATCGAGAACCACCTGCTCGGCATAGTTCCCGGCGCACACGTAGACATTCGGTTTGCCGCCAAGGAGGGTGAGTGCTTTGCCAATCGTTCGGACGGGTGCCTCCATGGTGCCGTCGTTGGCGTCACTGCCCATGTTGCTAACGAAAACCCCTTTGTCGTCCGTTGGAGGTTCATCATCGCCCGCATCGGAGATCGGTGGCGGCTGATACGGAATGTCGTATCCAGTGCAGGCTGCGGCAATCAACGCAAAGAAAACGAACCCGCGGATGCGACACATGGAAAACCTCCGTGGTCCCCCATGTCACCTGATTTCGGCTTGTTTCGCAAGGGGATCATAGGCATGCCGCGGTGTCGTGCAGTGTGCGCGCAGCTAATTTTATGTGCGCAGCTAATTTAAATATCGCTTGTCGGTCGGTGGCCGGTGATCATCGTCCGCGCCGCCTTTGACCACGCGAAGTGACGGTCCACCTCGCGATCGCGCTTTCGTCGTCCGCGTTCGCTCTGGGTGGAGGACGGATTCGATATCGAATCCACCCCCACTTCGCCGCCGGAGGAAGGCTAGCTTGATGCGAAGCCATGCGGCGCGGAAAGGAGATGGGGTACCGCCAAGCAGAACGCCCGCTGCAATGCCACCAAGCGGGGCAACCGCACCCTCTGGTGCACCCTGAAGAAACACAAGCGACAGGATGGCAAGGCCAATCGTCAACCAGTAAAGGGTGCGGCCGCTGATGGGCAGGAAGAAGAAGAGCCGGATCTGCCGGTGCCCGTTCTCCTTCCCCCATGCAATGGCCGTGGCCGCGATCGCCGCAAAGGGGCCAAACACGATGGGCGGATGAAAGATGGGATGCCCTCCCGGAAGGAGGAGCGTCACGAGCAGGACCGCAAGGTTGCCGAAGACGACGGCTGCGGCGAGAAAACGAAGAACGCGCGCGCCACCCCAGCGTCTTTCGAGATCCGTTGTGAGAAAGTACAAACCGACGAGCGACCAGAGCGCGTGACTGATACCCGTGGGCGAGGTGAGCAAACCAGACGTGAGCAGCGTCCACAGGCGGAGCAAATGCGACGGCTGGAACGCCAGCCACGCGAAGAGCGCCTCGCCGAGCGGCGGGCCAGGCACGTAATTGACAATCACCGCCCCGAGCACGCCGAGCACGGCAACCGCGATGAGCACGCCCTTCAAGGTGCGACCCGGCCGAGGAAACGACGCCGTCACGAACTCGCCCGGCTCTCTCATTCTTTTTCGACTCTAATTTCGCAGCCGCGCGCCGGCAAGGTGGCCCAAGGTCTAGGGAATGGGGACGCACGTAGCCGAGCTCACGAGCCCCGGGGTTGCCGGCGCCGAACACGTTGTTTGCGCAACTGGCGCACCCGCCAACATGAGCCCAACATCGAACGTGAAATTGCCGGGCGTGGGCGTCGAGAGCACGTACGGTGTTCCGCACGCGATATCGACGATTGAAATGACGTCGCTATCGATGCGCGCGCGAACGCGCACCGTATCGAAGTCTGAACCGCACGTCGCGAGCGTTCCATCCGCCATTGCAAATTGGTCGGTCGAAAGCTGAATGGTGGCCGGGGCCACCGCGGCATCCGCTTGCGAGTCGATCCCTGTCGTGCCGAGCGCGATCGGATTGCAGGATGCAAGCACTTGGACTTGGTCCGACTGTGTCGCGGTGCACGTTGCCGTCCACGTGGGATTGCCCGCAAGCCAGGTGCTATTCGCGGCCTCTGCGGCTGTTGGGTCTGACGTGCTCAACTGCGATCCGCCATTTGCCGCGTTCCAGGCGTCCGCGTTGAAGAGATAGAGGTAGAGTCCGAAGTTCGCATTGCCGTTCGGTCCGAGCGGCAGATTGAGGAATGTGATGTCTGAAAAGCAGTCGTAAACGTTCGCTGCGACGAACGTGCGCGCGGGCTCTGCGCCGCCCGCGTCGTTGTCCTGGAAGACAACGGCTCCGACCTTGAACACCTGCGAAACAGCGGTGCCGCAACCGCGCCCCGACGTCAGCGTCTCCGCGCGAATGACGATTCCGGTGATGACGATCGTTGCTGTGGAACTATTCGAGGTGCCGCATGCAACGGCCCCCATGACCGCGGTCACGACGAGAGCGGCAAGCATCGGAGCGAGCTTTCGAAGACGGCGCACGGCTGCTTCTTACACGACACCGGTCCGAAAAGCGCGTTTGACACCGCTTCACCCGCCGAATGATAACGGGGCATGGCTTTCGTTTCGTCCATCCGCATCGAGCTTCAAAACTCCGTGGTGCAGACGCCGCCGGCTGCGGCCCCTGCCCGGCTCGATCCCATGCAGCTCGTTCTTCAGGCGTCGATTCCGGTGAAGCTCGTGCTCGTCTTGCTCGTCGCATTTTCGATTCTCTGTTGGATCGTCATCGCGGCCAAGGCGCTGCACATCATGCGCGCGCGCACGGACTCCGAGAAGTTCATGAAGGCCTTCGATGCCGCCGGATCGCTCGACGCACTCGCGAAGCAAGGGCTCGCAGCATTTCGAGGATCACCCTTCGCACGCATCTTCGCGACGGGCTACGACGAGATGGTGCGCCTCACCCGCGGCGAGCGCGGCAAGCGACTCGACGATGCGCAGGGCACGCACGTCGAGAGCATCACGCGGCGCGCCGCTGCCGCCGAGATCACCCACCTCGAATCTTGGATGAGTCTTCTCGGCACCATTGGATCCACCGCGCCGTTCATCGGCCTCTTCGGCACCGTCTACGGCATCATGGATGCATTCCTCAGCATTGGAAACCAGCAGAGCGCGAACCTCCCGGTCGTCGCGCCAAAAATCGCCGAGGCGCTCATCGCCACCGCGATCGGTCTCGTCGCCGCCATCCCTGCGGTCATGGCGTTCAACTATTTCTCGCGTCGCGTGGGTGAGCTCGCCGACATCATGGACGCATTCGCCGCAGACGTTGCATCGCGCGCGAAACTCGGAGGCGTGTAGCCATGAGCATGGGTACGAGCGGCGGCGCAAGGAGTCGTCGCCGCACGGGCGGCATGAACGACATCAACGTGACGCCGCTCATCGACGTCATGCTCGTCTTGCTCGTCATCTTCATGGTGACTGCGCCACTTCTCACGACGGGCGTGCAAGTCGATCTGCCAAAGGTGCGAAGCTCGCCGATGCAGGCCGACGATTCGAAGATGCTCGTCATCATCACCGTCGACGAGCACGTCTATCTCGGCAAAGACGAAATCACGGGAGCGGTCGAAGAGAAGCTCAAAACGAACGCGCGACTTCAAGAGGAGCGCGAGCTCTTCGTGCAAGCCGACGAGAACGTGAAGTACGGCGCCGTTCTTCGCGTCATGGCAGCAGCGCGTAGCGCGGGCGTTGAAAAACTTGGGATGATCACGGACCCCCTGGTGGTGAAATAAGGACGTTAACGAACTGCCTAAACGCGTTTGATAACCGTCGCGAGCGACGCGAGGCCAAGGCGGGCCCGAGGAGCCCGTGTAAGTGTACTTCTCGCACATGCGCAGGCACCGCAGGGCCCAACGCTGGCATCGCGGCGCGCAGCAGGTTAGGAAACGCGTTTAGTGAAGTTGCCTGGTGTCCCTTACGAACCACGTTACACGTCCGACGAGCTCACGGTCGGCATCGTGGTGGGAATTGCGCTGCATTTGCTTGCCATTGGTCCCTTCCTCGTGAAAGCAGCGTTCCCTTCGGCCAATGAGGTAGAGGAAAAGCCTCTCGTTGCGAGGCCCATCGTTCAGGCGTCACTGCTCAAACTTGGCAAACCGATCGATCCGCGGAAGCTTCCCGACCGGCTCGTTCCTCGCGCACGTACCGCGCCGAAGCACGAGATCGTCGCGTCGAGCGAAGAGCCAAAAGAGCCAGCGCTGAAGAAAGACGCGGGCGCGCCTCCTCCTCCGAACACGCAAGAGTCCGACATCGAACACCTCATTGCCAAGAGCGATCCGTTCGCCGAGGACGCGGGCAGAGCACGCGCCGAAGAAGGCAATCCGGGCGGCGTGGACGGCGGGACCGAGACGGATCCAAACAAAGTCCGAGCCGGCGATATGTACGCCACGCAACTGAGTCAGTTCTTCGGGCAGCGCCTCACGGTGCCTACCATCATCCCCGTCAACGAAGCTCGAAAGCTGTGCGTTTTATTGCAGGTTACACTCAATCGCAACATGATCATCTGGTACATCCGCCAGAACCCCGTGATCTCGAGCGGCAACGATCTCTTCGACGACGCCGCTCGTTCCATGCTCCAAAAGCTCTTGGACGACCGCACGCCGCTGCCTGAACCTCCGAAGGAGCTTGCAGAACTTTATCGCGGGCGCGTCGTGCAACTTGTCATTCAGGGCGATCCTCATGGAGACTCTTCGCGATGCATGCCCAAGTAACTCGTCCCCTCGCCCGGAGAATTCATGACGCGATTGCGGTAGAAGGCCGAGACCGCAGCGAAAAGGGCGCACGCCGTATCGCAGGACCGAGGCGTACTGTACGTACACCGCAGGTCCGACAAAAGCCGTACGACCTTTGCAGCAAAGGGATCGGCTCTTCTAAGCGGAGTCGTCATGAATTCTCCGGGCTAGTCGTTCTCGCTGGCATTGCGGCTCTCGTGCTCACGCTGGCACTGCCAGCAGGTGCGCAGGCACCTGCTGGCAGTGACGGAGCGACAACGATCGTCGTGTCCGGAGGAACGCGATCGCTCTTCAAGATTGCCGTTGCGCCGCCCGTTGGAGATCCGGCTGTCGCGAGCACCGTGGTCGACACGATGACTCGTGACTTCACGCTCTCGAGTCTCTTTCAGGTGTTGGATCCTCGAAGCTTTACCGCGAACCTCGTGCAAGAAGGCATGTCGATCGATCCGTCTTCATGGCGCAACGTGGGCGCCGAAGGCGTCATCAAGGGCGGTGCGGCCATGCGCGGATCGAACGTGCATATCGAACTTCGCCTCTTCGTCGTATCGCGCGGCCCCGACGCTGTGCTGAAGAGAGAATACGACGTTTCACCCAATGACGTTCGCAGCGCGATTCATCAATTCGCCAACGAAGTCGTCAAGTACTTCACCGGCACATCCGCAAGTTTCGGCTCGCGCCTCGTTTTCAGCGCCACAACGGGTCCCGGGCAGAAGGGCATCTTCACGATTGACAGCGACGGGCACGGGCTTGCTCGTCTGCCAACGACGTCGAATGTCGCGCTCGCACCTGCGGTCGGCCCTGGCGGCATCTACTATGCCGGCGGGCTTCCCAACGGCGGATACGATCTCTTCAAAGTTGGAAATCCGGTGGCGGTCCTAAACCACGCGGGGCTCATTTTTGGCGCTGCATTCGGTGGCGGAAAAATGGCCGTCGTCATCGCGCAAGCCGGGCAAAGCGACATCTGGGTGGGCTCGCCGGATGGCACGAATCTCTCGAAGATCACGCACGGCGGCCTCAACACGCACCCGGCATTCGGCCCCGGCGGACAGCTCGCGTACGTCTCCAATCAGGGCGGCAATCCGCAGATTTACGTGGACGGAAAGCGCACGAGCTTCCGGGGCACGTACAACATGGCGCCTGCATGGTGCAATGATCCGGAAGGGGTGAAGATCCTCTTCATGGGGCGCGAGGGCGGCACGTGGGATATCTTCAGCACGGATCCGTCCGGCTCGAACATCAGGCGTCTAACGCAAGATCAGGGGTCGAATACGTATCCTGCATGCTCGCCGGACGGGCGAAGTGTCGCTTTCTTTTCCACACGTGGCGGCCTGTATATATCCAATATGCAAGGCCAAAATCAGCAAAAGATTGCCAATGTGACGGGCGAGAGCCTCCGCTGGGAAGGCAATTGACGCTCGTAGCGTAGCCTTCTACCGCAATCGCGTCATGAAGGATTCGGGCTAGCCCGTCGCGTCAAATCGAAAGCGGTCCGGCATTTGCGAGCTCTGTGGCCACCTCGACGGCACCTGAGATATCGAGTTGCTCGCGAACGAAGTTTCTTCGCCACTGATTGGCGGGGATGTAGCTCTCGAATTTCTCGCGGCCGAGCTCGCGCAAGAGCAATTGCTCGTCCGCATAAGCAGCCAGTGCCGCTTCGTTGGGAGTTCGTGCGAACGAATCCAAAGCAGCAAGGAGCTCCGATCGGCCCGCAAAGACGTCGAAGCCGACATCGTAATCGCGATAACGTAGGGTCGCAACCGATAGAGCTATCGCGAGTGTCTGCTGAATTCGACTACCTTTCCAAACGAAGAGCCTGAAGCCGCCAAGAAAGTCCTGCACAGACGGCTGGAAACCCGCCCACTGACGGGCCGCCGCACGTGCGTCCGTGAGCATCTCCACGGCCGTTGCATCGAGATACGCAGGAATCGTGCTGCCCACGAGCAGCTCGCGCATCTTCTCGTGCACCGCACCATGCACGACACCGGGAAGGGATAGAAACCAAGGGGGCTTCCTTCCTTTCGCGGGGCTGACGAGAACCTCGCGTCGTGCAGCGTCGACCTGGTCGACACGCCAACGCCGGCCCGCAAGAATGAGGTGTTCGCCAGGTGGGGGTGGCATTGGGATCGTGCCAATGAGGTTGCCCCCTGAAATGACACGAAGCTCCGATGGGGCAACAAAAGCCGGATAGAAGCTGTAGTGCTCCACAAGGCGCTCGCCCGCCTCACCGAGAACGAGCGTACCGTCCTCGGCCTGTTCGATCACCTTTCGACGGCCCAACTCTCGCAGTAGCTCCGCAAAATCCTGCCGCTCAACGGCGCCAAATGCACGCCCGGCCGTGACGCGTTCGTAGAGTGCGTACGCAGCCTGTCCGCCTGTCTCCGCGATCATCGATATCGTTTGATGAATGAGTGTCGAGAGGTGCGCGCGCTCCGTATTGGGAGGCTCCAAGAATCTCTCGAGCATCAACTCGATGATTGCAACCCCTTGCAAAAAACCGAGATGAAGCCTCTCCCATAAATCGAGATTCTCATGGTTTGCTCGTTCCATGAAATAGGCGCGCAGCGTGCGCCTCTTGCCGGAGTGACGACCGCTGCGTCCGAGACGCTGCACGAGGGAAGCCACGGACCATGGCGCGGCAACCTGGACGATCTCATCGACCTCACCAATATTGATGCCCATCTCGAGAGTATTCGAGCAGACCGCCGTGCAAGGCCGTTGATCTTGGAGTCGAGCCTCCGCGTACTCGCGCTGTTCTTTGGACAACGAACCGTGATGCACGACGATTTCGTCCGGCAGATGCATCGCTGCCCCCTGGGTTGCAAGCTCGTCGGCGAGCTGCTCGATCGTGGCTTTGGAGTTCGCGAATACGAGATTCGTCTTGCCATGACACGCGAGAAGAATTCCGCGCGACAATTCGACCATGGATGGGTCCGACACCCTATCGTCGTCATCCTCACCTCGTTCTTCGGCGCGCGCCGGTTTCCAGATCCCGCGAACGCGGATGGCAAGCGCAGATTCTCCGCCGCTGTCGGCGATCAAGGTTGCGGGCTCGCCGTCCGGACGCAACCAGGCAAGTGCCCGCTCGGGTTCGGCAATCGTGGCCGAAAGGCCAATGCGGATAGGGTTGCAGCCGGCACGAATTCGAAGTCGATGGAGCTGGCTTCGAATTTGAGCCCCGCGTTCGCTCTCGAGAAATGCATGCAACTCATCGATCACAACGTATTCGAGTCGCGAAAAGATGCTCGGCATACGCGTCGCGCGCAAAACGAACATGGCTTCGAGTGATTCCGGCGTGATGAGCAACACGCCACTCGGAGTCGTGGTCAGACGCCGCCGCGCGGCAGCGTCGACATCTCCATGCCACTTGTGAACAGGCATGTTGAGCCGTTCACAAAGATCCTCGAGACGGCGAAATTGGTCGTTGATGAGGGCTTTGAGCGGTCCGATGTACATGGCACGGACCGAACCTGTTGGCTCGTCGGCAATTGCCGAAAGGACCGGAAGAAACGCGGCCTCCGTCTTTCCGCTCGCGGTCGGCGAACTGATTACGCAATCGCGTCCACCTGCGCGCAGGTGCTCGATGGCGCGTACTTGAACGGGATGAAGCTCGGTCCACTTCATGTCCCAGAGCGTCTGTTGGATGCGCGGATGCAGAAGCTCGAAAGCGCCCATCTATAGTTTGAACTCGACGAGATCTTGCTCTCCGACCAAAGCTTCGGGGCTCGCCTCCGCCGACATGCTCGGAGCCAGATCAGCAGTTGTCGCTTTTCCAAGCAACTCACGCCAATCACGTGTTGGCTCGGTTTCGAGGATCTCAAGAGACCGACGAAACGCATGACACTGTCACGTGGCGTCCGGAAATAGTCCTCGCCGAGCGTGCGGCGAGAATGTTCGATGAACGCGCGCAACCCTTCGTCAGGCAACAGGTACTTCGTTGGATCGCCATACGCGAACAGATCACGAATCCGCATGAGCAGCACATAGAGATCTTCCACCGTGAGGTTCTTCAGGCGAATCACGGGACCCGAAAGATCGACGATCTCTCCTGTCGCAAACTCATTTGCAGCAAGCCGCGTTGCGAGCGCTTCATAGCTATAGAGTCCGCGCCGCTTGTCAACGAGGCACTCCTCGGTTCCCGCGAAAACAACGAAGAGCCCCTCTGCTTCTCGTTGCAAGCAGTCGTTGACAATCCGAAGAATGGCTTCGTAATTTGCAGTGCGCGCCCGCGTGCTTGCAAGCCGATGGGAGAGAACGACGAGCTCGTCGATGCAGACAACGAGCCCCTTGTATCCCATGATGCGAGCAAATTTCGCCTGGAGCTTCAAGGAATCATAAAAATTCTCATCCTCCATGATGGCTCGCACGCCGAGATCGCGGCGTGCTTCCGTTTTCGTATTGTATTCCGCACGCAACCACCGGATGGCGGCCTGTTGAGTCGCATCCTCGGCGTCTCGAAACGCCTTGAAATAGCGACGGAGCACCGTGTGGAGATCGAACCCGCCGGCGAGCTCCTGCAAAGGTCGCAGGCGATCCATGATGGCTTCGACCCTCGTGAGATCACCTCCAGAAGCCGGCCCAATATCGGAAATCCAGCGCTCAATGACGAGACTGAGCGCCCCTCCCTCCGGTCGCGCCTTCGAGGCAAGATTCTTCATCAATTCTGTCAATAGGGCGCGAGCTTGTCCCGAGGTTCCATGAAGGCGCCGATCCGTCGTGATGTCGGCGTGGGTGACGAGAAAGCCTTTCTCGAGTGCAACCGTGCTGACAAGATTCAAAAAGAAGCTCTTTCCAGCACCGAAGCGCCCAATCACGAATCGGATGGCGGAGCCTCCTTCGCCAACGTGCTCGAGGTCCTTTAGGATTGCCGAGATCTCCGCTTTACGGCCCACCTGAATGTGCTGAAGACCCACGCGAGGGACGACGCCCGCACGCAATGCCTTGAGGACGGTTTGGCGATCACGCTCTTTGATTCGCGGCGGACTCGACGGGATATTGATATTCATGCACTTTGCTTCTTTAGGAGATCGGCTCGGATATGCCACTCTTCTTCAGCATCGTCGATTAAGAAATCTCCGAACGTCTCGTCCGACCATGCATTGATGGTCTCGAGAATTGCGCCGGGCATGAGATTGCGGCGCGTTGCAAGGGCACGGATCTCATCCTTGCTCCAAGTTGCCTTCCCGAGCAGGTCTTCGAGAACGGCGTGATACCTGACGTCGAGACGTGCAGCCATCGTGACGATCCGCGCAGATGCCGCCGGCGCAGCAGTGGGTGCAGGCACCGAGATCACTGCAGACATGGGTTCATCATCCTCGTCGCCGTCGAGTACCCCAGCCAGGATGGCCGCTACATCGCGCGTATCCGCAAGGATCGCCTCCACCGCAGCATGATCAATCGCAACAGAATCTCCGTTCGTGGCAAGAGGAGGGATCTTCTCGCCGGCCGTCGAAGGTGCCGCCGGGCGGATCTCAACGACGTCATCGCTCGCGAGCCGAGCTCCCGAGCATGCAATGGCAGCGTCGAGATCGGATACGGAGAGGCCGAGTGCTTTGTAGAGACCACGAAGGGCTTTCCGCTCCTCTTCCGCAATGACACCATCGGCAGCAGCAACGGCGACGAGCACGCGTCCCACCTTCGCGAGATCGTCGCGCGATCGCGTTGTCCTGAGTTTCTTGGTCAGTGCCGCGGCCCGCGCAGGCTGACGCGCGAGGAGCTGCACGAGTGCTGCCAGACGGCGTTGCATCCCTTCATCAAGAGCGAACATGGTCCCCAACATCGAGCTCACAACCCGAACCTCCTCATCCTGCAGAACGCCGTCGGCCATTGCCACTACCATGGCCAGCGTCGTCATGGTGTAAACGGACGCGTAGAGCATCGGATCGGGACATGTGGTGTCTTGGGTCCGCCACACGAGCACCTCGTCGCCCGTGCGCGCACCACTGCGAAGAACACGAGCGTCGGGCTCGACGGCATAGCCAAGATCGGCGGCAGTCTCCGCTACCTTCCGGAGTTCTGCGGCCGTCACCTTCTCGTTCGCAACAACGCCAACCAGCTTTGCGAGGCTTGCCACCTTGACGAGATGGGAGTTGGCAAGCCGGGGGGAGGTGGCGACGGCCGTATCCCAACGATCGCGATCTGGGTGGTCGTACTGCGCCCGGAGTTCCGGTGGAAGCGCTGCCCAAGCTTGCGCGGTGAGGATGCCAGCATTCTTTCCTTTCAGCGCACTCGCTCGCCGAAGTTCGTCAATGCATTGATTCCATATCCCAACCAGCGGCTTGAATTGCGCACGCCGTCCGAGAACATTCGGAATCGACACCGATAGCTTGTGTCCCGCTCTCCACCATGTCGCGCTTGCAGCACGGTAGTCGACGACGAGCGGGCGCTTCGCCGTCTCTAGAACGATCCCATCGGCGAACTTCTCTCTGTATCTCGTCGAAAAGAGATCCTCGAGCTCCTTCCGAGAGCGCTGCACGACGACGCCGCCCTTCGCGTCGTCCATGGCTGCAACCGCAGCGCATGCATAGCGCGCCGGCAATGGTCGCCGCCGCTCTGCGTACCACGCAAGAACAAACGCCATCGCAGACTGCGAATCGTTTGCAAGTTTGCCGAGCATGCGCTCGAGGGAGGACTCGTCGATTGCGTTGAATGCACGAACAGCTGCAAACGTGATGAATGCACTGGCATAGCCACGGAATGAAACGCTTTGACGGCCGTGGAACTCGAGGAGTTGCTCGACTTGCTCAACGGCCACGTCGACATCGACGCCTTCGCGGAGAGCACGCCACTCGAGGCCGTAAAAGAAAATAAAAACGTAGCCAATCTCGATTTCTCGATCGACTCGTCCACGCGCCATCCAGTCGAGATAACGAGCACGCTGATCGGGATCCGCTTCTGCATAGCTGGGCCAGTAAGGAAGCGGCGCGGCACGAGACGCATCGCCGACCGGAAGCGAGGTGATGATCGTGCTCGCATCCGCGCCGGCCGTGGAAGACGACACGTACGTGAGCGGGCGCGCGATCGTGCGCCCCGCAACGAACAACGTTTCGTTCACACCAACAAATCGTCTCGGCTCTGTCAAAGCCGTGGATGGGGGTGGCGTCGGTGCACGCAGCTCCATCCGCTGCACGGCCGACACCGGCGGCATCGCCGGCGAAACCACCGGCCAAGCACCGCGAGCAATCCGCGCGAGCTCTACAAGCGCGGCGGCTGCTTGCTGCGCCGCAGCGGAATTGCTCGACTGCAGTACGACTTCGAATCCCGTCGGCGAGCGAAGAGTCAGCTCACCGTACATGACGACGGGCAGCTGGCGATTATTGTTGAAGCGCAGATCTGGACCACCAGACTTGTTCACGAACTGCCATGACGAATCGATGACCTGGGCGTCTGGCGGTACGTGTCCGTCTTCGATGAATCTCGTCAACCCATGTTTGACAACCAAGGATTCATAAGAGGCACATGCGTATTTCTTGCCTTGTCGCACGAGGAGGCAATCCGGAAGAAACAGAATCTGCAGCGGGCCAACGCCCATCGACCACGTGTCGACGTTGAGCTCGATCCCATCGAGTGCATCGTGCACACAACGCGTTGGGAGTCGCTGCACGACCGTGCTGGCCCCAGCGTGATACTTCTTATCCCAAACTGTGGTTGGCGAAAAAAGATGCCAGAGTCTTGCCGATCGCGCGAGCGCCTCGCCCGCGGCATTGCAGAGCGCAAGCCGCTCGACGATCTCGTCACGGTCGACATCATAAAAGATGCGCGTTGTTCGACGCTCGATATCCCACTTGCGAACGAAGAAACCAAAGACCAGAGCGACAACGAGAAGAGCGACAAACGCTGCGGCAGAAGAAGCGAGCGCGATGAGAACAAGAATGATCGCGAACCAGCGATAAACTTTGAACAGGTTCGCACGTCGTGCGCGCACTTCTGCGTCGTGGACAAACGCACCCGGCGCAACTTGGGCGACGTGACACGCTGGTGAGTCGTCGACCTTGTGTAGATAGGAAAACCCACCCACGCCAAACGTCACGTACGTCCCGCGCGGTCCAATGGAAACGCGGACGCCTCGTATGCCTGCAGAAAATCCCATCGCGCTGCGCGAAGAATTCACGCGCAACGGGCCGAATTGTAGCGATCTACGAAACGATGAAACCGCGCGCCCCATCGCAGATCTCGTTCTCCAATATCATTTAAGAACGAATCCAATCAGCATTGGTGCGGCTTGTCGAGTTTAAGCCGACACGCTCTAAGAGCGTGTTCTACAGCCGTCGCGAGCGAATCGAGGCTAGGGCGGAGCGCGAGCACCGGGCGGAACAGGCTTAAGGCCTTTGAGCACGGAGCGCAGCGCCCAACCGACGAATCGATTCGCGCAGCAGGCTGCCGACACGCTTTAAGAATTGGCCCCAGCGAATCCGCACTTATTTCGCGAGAATTCGTTCGATCGTGCGCGTGCTCATCGCGCCTTTTCGGACCTCGTCGTCGTCGAGAAGGATCTTGTGGAGCGGAATGTTCGTACGGATGCCGCCAACGATGAACTCGCCCAAGGCGCGCTGCATGCGCACGATGGCCTCTTGCCGCGTTGATGCGTGCGCGATGACCTTCGCGATGAGCGAGTCGTAGTGCTGTGGAACCGTCCAGCCGCCGTACACACCCGAGTCGACACGAATGCCCGTGCCGCCGGGCGGGAAATACTCGGTGATGAGACCCGGCCAAGGAGCGAACGTGCGCGGATCTTCGGCATTGATTCGGCACTCGATGGCGTGCCCGCGCGGGATCCACGGCCGCGCGTCGGGCAAATCGAGTTTGTCGCCAGCAGCAACACGAATCTGAAGTGCCACGAGATCCAGACCCGTGACCATCTCCGTCACGGGATGCTCGACTTGCACACGCGTATTCATCTCGAGAAAATAGAGGCGCCTGTCCTCGTCCATGATGAATTCGAGCGTGCCGAGCGATGTGTAGCCCGTCTCTTTGACCGCGCGGCGAATCACGTCCGTGAGCTCGAGGCGAAGCTCGGGAGTCATCGCGGGGCTTGGTGATTCCTCCATGACCTTTTGATGACGGCGCTGCAGCGAGCACTCGCGTTCGCCGAGCGTCCAGACGCCGCCGTGCTTGTCAGCGAGCACCTGGAATTCGATGTGCTTCGGACGCTCGATGAACTTCTCCATGTAGACGTCGGGATTCTTGAAGCCAACTTCCGCTTCGCGCGTTGCCTGCGCAAAGTTCGAAGCGACTTCGTCCTCGGCGCGCACGATGCGCATGCCGCGCCCGCCGCCACCGCCCGAAGCCTTCATGATCACGGGGAACCCAATGCGCTTGGCTTCCAACGCGGCGTGCTCGGCGTCGACGAGGACGTCGCTGCCAGGCAAAAGCGGAAGACCGAAGCGCTTGGCATTCGCGCGCGCCGTGACCTTGTCGCCCCAGGCCTGCATGGCTTCCGGCGTTGGACCAATGAAGGTAACGCCACATTTCCCGCACACGCGAGCGAACTCGGCGTTCTCGGAGAGGAAACCGTAGCCGGGATGGATGGCATCGGCGCCCGTGATCTCGGCCGCGCTGATGATTGCTGGAACATGCAGGTAACTGCGAGGCGCGGGGGATTGCCCGATGCACACGGCCTCGTCAGCGAGGCGTACGTGCAGCGCGCGCGCGTCTGCCTCCGAGTGCACGGCGACGGTAGCGATGCCGAGCTCGCGGCACGCGCGGATCACGCGAAGCGCGATCTCGCCGCGATTCGCAATGAGGACCTTCTTGAAAGGAGGGCGGCTCATGCCTTTTTTACGCGAAAGAGCGTTTGCCCGAACTCGACGGGCTTGCCGTTCTGGGCGAAGATCTCGACGATGGTGCCGGACACCTCCGCCTCGATCTCGTTCATCAGCTTCATGGCTTCGATGATGCAGAGCGATTGCCCGGGACGAACCACAGAGCCCACCTCGACGAACGGCGGCGCATCGGGGGCTGGCGCACGATAAAACGTTCCGACGAACGGACTCGTCACGTCGACGACGTCGCTCGGTGTTTCGGTCGCCGCGACTGCTAGTGCAGCGCCCACGGGGCTGGCCGACGAGATGAAGGCATCCGACGTGAGAGCGCGCGCCGAGCCGCGCACGATGCGCACGCGCGTGCCTTCGGATTCGTGCTCGAATTCCGCTACGTTCTCTTCTTTTAGAACCTTGAGCAGCTCCAGTAACTTGTCGATGTCGACAGTCATAGTTGAAGCGACGCTAGCCGCGTCTGCGTGAGCGACCAAGGGGGAAAGAACGCGAAAAAGGCTTCGCATGAACGGTGTAAGCGCGCGGCGCGAACATCACTCAGCGCGTCATGATGATGAATCGCGTCAAATCGAAAGCGGTCGACGCAAAAGCCAGCGCGTGAGCCCCTCGAGAGCGAGCACGTAACTGTCGGCGCCGAACCCGCTCACCTTTGCGATGCACGCGCCCGCAATCATGGACGAGTGGCGATACGCTTCGCGTGCTTCGGGGTTCGAGATGTGGACCTCCACGCACGGCAGATCGACGGCTTTGAGCGCATCGAAGAGCGCAAGCGAGGTGTGCGTGTACGCACCTGCGTTGAGCAGCAGGCCGTCAAAGCTTTCGCGCGCAGCGGCAATGCGGTCGAGCAAAGCGCCTTCATGGTTCGATTGGAACGTATCGACTTCGACCCCAAGTTCCTTGCCCCGCACCACGAGCCGCGCGTGAATGTCAAAGAGAGTGTCTCTGCCATAGATTTCGGGTTCGCGCGTGCCAAGAAGCTGAAGGTTCGGCCCCGAGAGCACGAGGATCCGCAGCGTGCCCGAGTTGGAACGTTCTCCCGCGGGCACCTTTGTCAGAGCTCCGTCATGAGCTTGGGAGCGACCGTTCGCATGAGATAGCGAGCCTTGCCGTAGTTTCCATCCGGCGTCAGCGCGACGGCGATGAAATACGTGTCGCCGAGCGTCCGGATGAGGGTAATGAACTTGTCCGTGTTGATCACGATCTCGTGCGTGGGCCCGGCTTCGAGCATCTCGGCGGCGCGCTTGATTGCACCAATGACGACGCTGAACTCGACACCAATGGTGTTGATGTCGAACGCCGCCGAATCTTTGGCGTAGGACTCGAGCGCGATTCCGCTCGAATCCATGAGAAGGCCAGCAACACCACCTTCGGTGCCGTCCACGACGTCGCGAAGCGCCTCTTTGAACATGGAAGAAACGTTACGTTCTCCGACTTTGAGACGTCAATATCTCGGCAAGTTCTAGCGGACCGAAACAGCCTTCTCCATCCTGCGCGGGGAAGGCGGGCCGCACAGCCGTAGGGGCGCAGCATGCTGCGCCCCTACTTGACCCTTAAGGGTCGCAACGTTTAAGGTCGCGCGACAATGCGTGCACGAGCAGGGGATCCCCCCCGCACGATGGCTCAAAAGATCCTTGCCGGACGCTGTCCTGATCCAACACTGTCAGGGGATGTGGTGCAGGTGAAGGTCGATCAGATCGTCCTTACGCGCGCTCCCCTCCGGGCCGTTGCCGAAGCTCGCGAGGTTGGCCTCAAGAAAACGAGCGCCGAGGTGGCCATCGCCTACGACATCCACTGCGTGACCGGAGCGGCAACCACGCGCACCGAGCAGATGCAGGCCGCTTCTGCGGATATGCTCGCTCACGGCATCGTGCTCGCACGCCCCGGGATAGGTTTTCCGGCGCCCGTCCATCTCGAACGTTTTGCGAGCCCCGCGCGGCTCTGCGTGACCGACGATCCGCGCCTCGCCGGCGTTGGCGGCATCGGCATGCTCACGTTCGTTGTCGCACCCGGATTGGTCGGACAGGCGCTCGCACAAGGCAGCATCGTCGTCAGGCCGCCGCGTAGCGTGCAGGTACTCTTGTCTGGGCGGATGCGTCCGTTCGTGTGCGCACGTGACGTGGCTCTCGAGTTCATTCGCCGCGGCCTCGGCGACGCCGTCGCACGGATCGAGGAAGCGCATCAGGCTCCCGTCGTCATCGAGTTCGCAGGCCCGAGCGCGCGCCTGCTCTCGGTGCCAGAGCGCACGGTGCTCGCGTCCGTCGCGCCCCAGCTCGGCGCGGCGGGTGCGCTCTTCATTTCCGATGAGCGCACGGAGGTCTTCCTTCGCGATCAGCGCCGGAGCAAGGCGCATCGCGCGCTCGTTCCCGATCCCGGCGCACCGTGCGATGAAGTTCTCAACGTAGATCTCGGCGCGGTCGATCCTCTCTGCATGGACGAGACCGGCGCGGTGCGCTCGGTGCGCGATCTGTCCGGCAAACCCGTCTCACAAGTCTTGTTGGGTGGCGACAGCGGCATCACGTTGCGCGATCTGTTCGCAACCGCAACGTTGCTCAAGTCGAAGCGCGTGCCCGCACGCGTCGAGTTCCTCGTCGCCATTCCATCACGACAGATGCTCGAGGTCCTCGCGTCGAGCGGCGCGCTCGGCGATCTCATCGCCACGGGCGCGCGTCTCGTCGAGCCCGATGCACGTATGATGAACGGCGAGCTTTACCCGCCTGCGTCAAGCGGCTTGAGCGCGCGCACGCACGATCTCGAGCCGGGCATGGCGTCGCCGAAACCGATCGTCGTCGCCTCCGCCGAAACGCTCGCGCACGCCGTGGCAAACGGAGAGATGGGCGATCCGCGAAGCTTCAAGCGCCCCGTGCGCGTGACCATCCCGCGTGCGCTGCCAACGGACGACGTGCTCGTCGTGCGCGACAAAAAGGGCAGCGGGGACGGCGCCAAGAAAACATCGCTCGTGCCCGTCGTTCCGACACCATGGAAGGGGCCTCAGACCCTCGATCTCATCGAGGGCACGGCAAGCCTCTCGACGACGCCAAGCAAGCCGGCGGCACCGCTGTCGACGGGATTCGCTGTCGTGTGCTCGACGCTCGACGAAGTCCGCGAGCTCGCGGGCCGCGCCATCGAACTCGCGCCGTTGCTCCGTGCCGTGATCGCGCCGTTCATTCCCAGCGCTTCGGTGTCATTCTTCAGCGGCCTCGGCATCGCGGCGTTGCGCATCGACGCAGCTTCGATAAAGAGCGCAAAGGGGCAGCGCACGATCACGTTGCCTGCGCCCGCCCAGTGGCCGGACAATTCACCCACCATGATTTCGATCGGCACGCAGAAGGTGCCGTTCGTGTGGCTCGCGCGCGGTCAAGAGCGCGCGTGGGCAACTGCTGGCACCGCCCGCCCTGCCCCGCGCGCCACGCGAGGGTGAGGGGCGCTCAAGTTGAAGTCTCGAGATGCCCAAGTTTGATAAGCGCCGACTTGAGCGAAGCAATGAAGGATTGGAAAGACAGTACGCCGGTGAGAGGCGCGAAGTCCGAGATGAGCTCCGCGGTGCGCGCACGCATCGTGGGGAAGTCCTTCTTCCGCTTTTGACGGCGAGTCCCCGCAAGCTCCGAGGCATCGAGCAACGCGGTGAGCAGTGTCTTCTTCGGGTCGGGCTCGCGCTCGACGTCCGCGGACTCGGGCAGCATGAGACGTGTTGTCCCGTTGGGATTGCCGCTCGCACGCCGAATCGCCGCGTGGTCGTGGAGAAACCACGCCTCCGTCATGCGAGTGCGATACGGGCCTGATCCGTCAACGGTGTTTTTGTTTTCGGACGCGGGGTCGTGCATCGCAGGTCGGCCCACTGTCCCTGCTCGACGCCAACGCCAAGCGACTTCAGCGCCCATCGAATGGGATAGAGGAGCAGGCGGTGTATGATCCTCCCGTGCGAATCGCGGTCCTCATGCCGGCGTACAACGAAGCCGGTCGCCTGCTCGATACCCTGACAGAACTCTGTCGGGATCGCGGTGACGCAGAGATTTGCGTCTTCCTCGTGGACGATGGGAGCACGCCGCCGCTCGCACGTGACGAGCTCCGAGCCGCCGCGGGTGCGATGCCCATCGTTCTCGCGCGCCACGCGGTGAATCTCGGGCAAGGCGCGGCGATCGAGACCGCACGTCAGCTTGCACTCCGTCCGCGCTTTTCGTTGCACAATGCACCATTCGATGCGTTCGTGACCATGGACTCGGACGGTCAGCATCGACCGTGTGACGTGCTCGCTCTCGCAAGAGCAATCGCGGATGGCGCGGACGTGGCACTCGGCAACAGGTTCGCAGGCGGCTCGAACGTGCCGCTGTCGCGCAGGCTTTTGCTCGCGTTCGCGCGAAGCTTCGAGCGCGTGACCACCGGTCTTGCGCTGTCGGACGCGCACAACGGACTTCGTGCCTTCAGCGCTCGGGCGATCACACGCATGCACCTTACACATAACCGCATGGCGCACGCGACCGAGTTCACGCAGCAGATCTCGCGCGCGAGCCGCAACGGCGAGAGGCTCGGCGTCATCGAGGTGCCCGTCTCCGTCCGCTACACGGATGCATCGCGCGCCAAGGGGCAGAAGGCCTCCGGCGCCGTCGCCATCGTCGTCGATCTCTTCCACGGCTTCTTGTTTGGAAAGGGTTCGCCATGAGCCTCGAGATCACGCCGGCCGCCATCGCACTCATCGGGCTGCTCGCGGCGTTGCTCCTTCACGACGTCACGACCATCAAGAACCGTCGCTTGCTCGCTTTGCAGATCATCGTGTTCACCGCGGGCGCGGTGCTCATCGTTTGCCCGGAGATCGCGCGAAGGCTGGCGCGCGCCGTGGGGATCGGACGCGGCGTCGACTTCGTGCTCTACCCGCTCGTGATCTGGCTCGTGCGCGAGTCGCTGCTCACCCGGCGGCGGCGCCACGAAGACGAAGCGAAGATGACTGAGATCGTCCGCGCGATGGCGATCGACAAAGCTCACTTCGTCTCCGGCAACGGGGTGTCGAGGAGCTCTGCACCTTTGCAATCGGACGCGTCCGCTTCCTCCTGAACCACGTAGTCGCGCCGTCCATGAAACTGCGGCGCCCAGAGGAATGTCCATGGCTCGCGCGCGATGCAGATGCGCGCACCGGGCGCGAACGAGCGCACGCGCGCTTCGTCGACGTGAGCCGCGAGAAACCTCGCGAAGGGATCGCCGTTCGGATAGATGTACAATGCACTAGTTGACCACACGACGACCGCGAGCGCACAGGCGGCAAGCATGCCCGTTGTCAGAGGGCGAGCGCGTGACCAGAGCACGAGATTCAAGCTCACGAGCAAGAGCATCCACACGAGGTAGTAACGGAGCTCGTGGGATTGCGGCACGAAGCTGATGAACACCGTGACACCCGCGAAGAGGCCCGCCGCAGCACGGCTCTCGCGCGCACGCATGCGCGCGGCAGCGAGCACGAGGGCGCCAAGATTCAGAACGACGTACGCGCCGAAGAAGCCGCCCATGCGGTAGCCGGGATCGTCGGGCGGCGTAAATTGATCGATGGACCAACGCCTCGTGATCGGGCGGGTACCGATCTCGAGCACCGAGCAGGCGAAGCGAAAGGGACGAGGTGCGTGCTCGAGCCAACGCGGACTTGCTGCGTACGCACCTTCCGCGAACGGGATCCCGGGAATGCGGATCTCGATGGGCCAGACCGGATTGCCATGAAGGACCACGTTCTTCAGCGGCGTGGCGAAGACGAGGGGCAGTGCGAGCGCGATTACGAGCAAGCGCGCGCGGCGATTTCGGTCCGCAGAGAGAGAGCGAAAGACGAGCACGCTCGCGGCAGCAACGACGAGCGGCACGAGCTGAAACTTCATGTTCGCCGTTGCGGCAGCGAGAGCGGCAGCAACGACGAGCGAGCGCACGCTCGGCGGAGAGCGTTGGACGAGCGTGCGGTACGTCACGAGAAGAAGCATCGTGGCGAGCGCATTCGCGGGCAGATCAACGTACGCGGCCGTTGCGTGGATCTGCACGAGCGGGATCGCGAGCAGCGCGATGAGCGACAGATGCATCGGAACGTCGAAGGTTCGACGGAGCACGATGACGAGCGCGAAGAGTGAGAACAGGGCAACGAAGTTTGCGCTCTCAGGGCGACCCGTGACGCGCCAGAACATGCCCTGCAAAGCTTCCGCGAGTAGCGGGAACCCCTCAAACCGGTGCTGATTCTCGGCGCTGAACGCGTACGTTGCGCCATCCACGATGCCAGTGATCTTTGCGGCGAACGGCAGGTGATACGCCCACACGTCCCATGCTTTGGACACGTCGTGCCACGCCGTGCACGCGAGCGCGATGGCGAGCGCGATGGCAACGAGGCGGAGGAGCGCACGGGCTCCGCGGTGAATGATCAAGGTGTGATGGGCTACTCTAGCCCGCAACCACTCAGAGCGTGTTCTACAGCCTGCTGCGCGAATCGATTCGTCGGTTGGGCGCTGCGGTGCCTGCGCACGTACGATAAGTACGCTTTCGCGGGCTCCTCGCGCTCCGCCCTAGCCTCGATTCGCTCGCGACGGCTGCCCTACACGCTCTCAACTACTGTGCGGGCTTGGCTGTTGGCGCGGTGTTCTTTGCTTCACCCGGTTTTAGATTGGTCTTCTTCACCTTCACGAATCGGAGAGTCATGCGGTCGCTCTCGCCGATAGCCGCGTACTTCTCGTGCTCCTTGTCCTTGAGAGCGAACGAGGGCGGAAGCGTCCAGACGCCGGCGGCATAGTCTTTCGTGTCTTTGGGATTTGCATTGACTTCGGACATGCCATCAAGGTGAAAGCCAGCCTCCTCAGCCCTTTCAATCACGTATTTCTCAGGCATGTAGCCTTTCTTGGCGGCTGCAGCCGGATCGGCGTCGGGTTTTGCGCGATGCTCCACGATGCCGAGCACGCCACCCGGCTTGAGCGCCTTGTTGAATTCGGCGAGCCACGCGTCGAGGGTGCCGGCGTTCTGCATGCCGTGCAACTCACGAATGGCGAGGACGAGATCCGCTTTGTTCTCCATGCCCAGACTCGGCACTTTGTTATCGACGATCACCGTCTGGACTTTGCCAAATAGCTCGGGCGATCTATCCAAAAGAAGTTTGACCTGCTGGCCGTAGAAAGTGCTGCGCTGATCCGCAGGACCATTCGGATCGGTATTCGTAATCATGAGTTGGCCCTTCTTTGCGAGCGCAGGTGCGAGAAGCTCGGTATACCAACCGGCGCCTGGAGCGAATTCAACGACCGTCATATTCGGTTTGAATCCGAAGAATTCGAGTGTCTGGAGCGGGTGGCGGTACTTGTCGCGATCCGCATTGCCCGGTTTGCGCGTCTTGCTCGCGAGTGCCGCGGTGATAGCCGCTTTCCCAGTTGGATAAGCCTTATCCGCGAGGGACTTGGCCTCGGCACGGAGTTCGGGTGTCCATCGCGCGAGTTCGGTTTTGTGCTCCGCCTCGAGGCGCGCGCGATCCTCTTGCAGCGCGCGTTGCGCCTCCGCCTTCTTCTTCTCTTCTGGCGTGGGTTCGGGCGCAGGCGGCGGCGCGGGAGCCTCGGTCACGACCGGTGCCGGGGGCGGAGGAGCTGCGGGCGTTGCCGGCTCTGACGGCTGCGAACCACCGCAGGCGGCTGCGACGAGGAACAAGGAACCAAATGCAATGGTGCGCTTCATAGCGCTGACCTCTATAGCGCAAGCAGGACCACGTCAACGGAACACGGAGGCAGCGCCGTGAGCATGAGCCACGGCCACGAGGCGCGCCTCGCCGTGGGCCTCGATGCGGTCGTTCTGAAGCACGCCATCGATGCCGCCGCGAAGGACGTCGTAGGCGTCTTGCGCACCGAACGCCGCGAACGCGATCCCCGGACCATCCGCGTTGCCAACGAGCGCGATGGGCGCTGCCGCAGGCCGTACTTCACCGGGGCGCTGCCGCGTGACGCCACGAAGCACGGGCTCGGCGACGAGCGGCACGCGGAGACCGAGCTCGTCGACAGGCTCGCCAAAGCTACCCTCATCCCATACGGCCACGGCGAACGTACCATGGCGATCGACGGCGACGAGCGCACGCGCGGACGCAACATCGACGTCTCCGGCCGGAGCCACGGGAGCACCGCCGGCAACGTGCGTCCACGGGAGCGTGACGACGACGTTCGATGCATGATGCACACTTATGACCGTGCGCGTTGCCATGACGACTTCGGGCCGAGGCGACGCGAGATCGTCGGCGGTGAGAAGACCACAGTTCACGCGCCCCCCGCACGCGAGCAACTCCGACGAGATCGGCCGCTCTTCGAGGGCGCGCGGCCCGCGACTCGCGATCTTCGACAGGACGATCTCGCGCGGCGACCCCTTGGCGATCGCGAGGGCAGGCGCGAGCACCTGCGCGATCGTGGCGGTGCCCCACGTTGCGAGCGCCGCGGAGAGCGTTGCAGGTAGCCACGGAACGCCGACGCGCGCGGCGCTCGGAATTTCTTCTCCGCGTTGAAAGCCGCGCGGGCGCGGCGCGCCGATACCGGGCTGGCGCACGCGCCCGTCGAGCGCGCGAAGGCCAGCGCCGACGCCGCCAATGAGGATCTGCACGGGCCCGAGCAAGACACCCGGCGAGAGCGCGCACGCAGCAAACACGCCGGCGACCACGGCATCGACCGCGTTGCCCTTGCCGAGGATCTCCGCCGCCACGTTCTCCACCCCGGACGAAGATGCGACGGCCGCGCGTGGCTTGCGGAGCGACGCCATCTACTCTTCCTGTTCGTCGTCGCCGACGCGAAGCGAGCCTCCGCGCGGCCGAATGAGGCGGCCGAGTCCGCCGCGCTTGCCTGCGTTCGCGTTACGAACGAGACCGCGGAGCGTCTTGGCTTCTTTGAGTGCGCCGGCCGTCTCCATGATCACGTAAGCATCGCGGCGATCACCGATCTTGTTGGCGACGCGTTCAAGCGCCGTCGTGCTGAAAGCTCGCGCGACGCCGAAGGCGCGAAGACGACCGTACGCGATGGGCCCCGGCGGGATCTCGCTCCGCGCCGGATCCACCGCAACGGTGACACCGAGTTTGTTGCCGAACGCGGCGGCGTCGTCTTGCTCCCACAGACCACTCGGCTCCCAGACGACCGTGACCACATCGCTCCTCAAGCGATCCACGACGGCAGCGAGGCGATCACGCCAAAGCTTGGACGGCGTGACGTCGGGCGGCGTGGAGACGACGAGCATGCGCGACTCGAGGACGGTTGCGGCGGCGCGCATGGCTTCGAGCTCGGCATCGAGCGCATCGCCGGGACGGAGCTTCGCGAGGTTCGGCCCCGCCACAACGGCGAACTCGAAGTGCGGCGGCACCGTGCGCCGCCATCTCCGGAGCGTTGCGGCGGTGGGGCCCATCTGGAGGTCGTGGACGTCGAGCCCGCGTACTTCGAGCAAATCGAAGCGCTTTGCGTAGGCGGCGAGCTCTCCGCGGAGTTCCTTTGCGCCAATATGAAGTCGGGTGGCCATGGGGATGGAGGGGCGCCGTGATTTGCACGAGTCCCCTGCGCGCGCAAGACCTGTCATAAGAACGCATTTTCTAACCGTCGCGAGCGACGCAAAGCTAGGAAGGCCGACCGAACAATACTCGGAGTATTGTGAGGGAGATCGACCGACGATTTGCGGCGCGCAGCAGGTTAGGAAACGCGTTCTAGTGGAAGTGGAACCACTGGGTGGGGTGCGATCGAAGAAAGGTCGTCATGGCCGCTGCAAGCGCCGTGGCTGCGCGGTCCAATTCGGCGTCATTGGCTTGCCGCGCAAGCGAAACCGGTTCGAACACTTCGATCGTGTAGCGACGAAAGCCTGTACGCGCACAGAACACCGGCAAGATCGGCGCACCCGACACCTGCGCAAGGCGTAGCGGCCCCTCCGGCACTTCACCCTGCTCGCCGAGCAATGGAACTTTGCGCATGCGCATTCCCCTCGCCGCCCGATCGAGTTGGAGGGCAACGATGCCACCATTTTTCAGGTGGCGCAGCAAGGAGAGCGACGCGAGCGGATCGCCAACATGCACAATCCCAACGTCGCTGCGTTTGCGTTTGCTGTCCTGCAGCTCCCGCGCACCCTCGTCTCGCTCCTTCGCCATGACAATGAGCATCGGCATGGCGTAGTCGCGCGCGATGAGAGGCCCGAGGACGTCCCACCCAGCGGTGTGGGCCGTGACGAGCACGAGCCCGCGCTTTTTCCCGATCGCCGCACGCGCATACTCGCGACGGACAATCGTAGCCTCTGGTTCGTGCGGCACCGCCTCGGCGTCGTTCGACAACGCCTCGGCGAGACACGAAGCGTAGTTCGCGAACGTCGCAAGGATATCGGCGGTGTCGCGCGCGGACGACACAGGCCCGCGGATTCTCAGCAGATTACGGTGCACGGCGTGCCGCGCGGAAGGCACGAGTGCCGCCGCGGCCCACCCGATGACGGGCGGACTATATCGAACAAACCACCCAGGACCCTTCGACGCACCCCAATGCGCGAGCCTTCGCCAGAAGAGTGCTTCATGAGACAACATTTAGATACGAACGAGGTCGGGGCGTTTGGAAAGCAGATGTTCGAGCCACGCATTGGTGACTTTCTCTTGCATGGAGTTTGCGCGCAGCCGCTCGTGCAGGTGTTGGAAGTCGACGACGTCGAGCTCCTGATCCTGGTTGAAACAAGAGAAGACGATCGTCTCTTCGCCCGTCTTCGGATCTTTATGTTTTTGCAAGCACTGCGCGCACACTTCTTTCATCATGCACTGCATGGGCGAGTTGATGCTGCCAATGGCAAGATGCCGGGGATTGAGCATGGGCTGCAAGACGCCGTGCCGCGCATCTCGGACGGCCGCCATCATGCGGTCCGAACCAATGGCGAGGATGCGATGGACCTTTGAGAGCGCGATCTCACGATTGCCAATTTCGCCTTTTCCGTAAGCCACCATGGCTTCGACGATATTGCCGCGGAACTTGGCATCTTGCGGACGGCGCGGCTCGATTTCCGCGCCCATATCGGTGCACCAGATGACCTGGTCGGTATATCTTTCGATATCGTCCTGTTTGAAGAGATCTTCGCCTTTCTTGTATCCGGCAAAGTAGAGCACGGTCGCGCCAAGGACTTTGAATGCGCGGGCAATCGAAAAGAGAACTGCATTGCCAAGACCGCCACCCACGAGCATCACCGTCTCCGCGGGTTTGATTTCCGTGGGCGCGCCCGTGGGTCCCATGAGCGCCACCGGCTCGCCCGGCCGAAGCGACGCGCAAAGACGTGAGGAGCCGCCCAGTTCGAGCACAATCATGCCGAGCGTGCCCTTTTCTTCGTCGATCCACGCGCCGGTGAGCGCGAGTCCTTCCATTGCGAGACGCGTACCGTCGACGACGGGCGCGTACGATTCGAAGTTCTGCAAACGATAGAACTGACCTGGCCGGAATTGACGCGCGGCGAGCGGTGCCTGGACAACGACCTCCACGATGGTCTCGGTGAGGCGGCTCACTTCAACGACCTTGGGGGAGAGAAGATGCGTGAGCTTTGCAAAGAACGCGGCGAGCGCAGCGTCACGCGCGGGCTGATCCGCAGGCGTTAGACTCGCAATCTCCGGGAATAGATCGACGACGTGGAGGAAACCCCGCCTCGCGCTTGCCATGGCTCGAACGACACTGCCCGCGTAACGCGGATGGTTGTCTCCGTAGAACGAGACCGTGTGCCCGTCTTTGACGTAGCTCGTAAAGAAAGCCTCATCGGCCGCGCGGGGACTCGGCGCGGGCGTCAGCACCGCGGTGCCGTTTTCGAAGGAGACCGTGTGCGGCAAGAAGTATTGCTTCTTCGCGTCGAGCGCAAAGCTGCCTTCGTACTCTTTTTCGTACATCGTATTGGGGCTCGTGCCCGCGGCAACACAGAGCGTGCGTGCCGGAATCGTGATTTGGTCGCGCGCGCCGCTGAGGCGCACGAATTTGACCGCATCGATGTGGCCGCGCGCGTCGAGCAGAGCTTCGGTGGGCGCGAATCCCTCGACGTAGCGCACGCCCTCCTCGAGACTCTTCTCTATCTCCTCGTGATTCAGGCGGTAGGCCGGCGATTCGAGCACGCTGCGCCGATAGACGAGCGTGACGCCTCCCCACTTGTCGAGCAGCTCTGAAAAACGCGGCGCTCGCCCTTCCCTTGCAGCAAGATTGCGCTCTTCTTCGAGCTCGCGCGCGCGCGATAGCTCGATCTCGAGCTCCTCCCACTCTTCCTCGTTGAACATCTGGCGCACGGCTTCGGCGCCGCGCTCTTCGGTGAGCGCTCGGATGCGTGATGCAACCTTTTCGAGCTGCACGGGATAGTACGCGCGAAGCTCCGTTGCGGTGTCGATCGCCGTCAGGCCACCGCCAACGACGACGGCAGGCAGCGCAATCTGAAGATTCGCGATCGAGCTTTTTTTGTAGGCTCCCGTAAGCTGCAAGGCCATGAGAAAGTCGCTGGCCTCACGGACGCCGCGGGCAAGGTTGTTCTTCATGTCGAGGATCGTCGGTTTGCCCGCACCGGCCGCGAGCGCAACGTGGTGGAAGCCGAGATCCCACGCGTCGTCGAGCGTCATCGTGCCGCCGAATCGCACACCACCAAAGATGCGCATCAGGGGATTGCGCGCGAGCGTGATGTAGAGGAGCGAGAGGAAGTTCTTGTCCCAGCGAACGGTGATCCCGTACTCGCTGACACCACCGAAGCCGAAGAGCGTACGTTCATCGAGCTCTTCGTAGAGCGCGCTGAAGTCTTTTACCGGACGCGGCGGCGTGCTCGCGTCACCCACGATCTCGATCGGAAGCGGCTCGATCTTCAGACCGTCGATCGCAACGACGCCGAAACCTTCGCGCGTGAGATGGTGCGCAAGCGTGTAGCCCGCCGGTCCAAGTCCGACGACGAGCACGTTCTTGCCCGTGTACGGCAAGGGATAAGGGCGGCGAACGTTGAGCGGATTCCAACGTGCGAGCAGCCCGTAAATCTCGAGGCCAAAGGGAAACGCGAGAACTTCGGTGAGAATGCGCGTTTCGATCTGCGGGATGTTGACGGGCTCCTGCTTCTGGAAGACACATGCCTTCATGCAGTCGTTGCAGATGCGGTGACCGGTGCCGGGGCAGAGCGGGTTATCGAGCGTCACGAGGACGAGAGCGCCTAGCGCGTCGCCGTCGCGACGCAGGACATGCATCTCGCTGATCTTCTCTTCGAGAGGGCAACCGGGAAGCGCAACACCGAGCGGGTTCTTCCTCACCTCGTTCGTCTTGTTGTCGCGCAGTCCCTTGCTGCACGAGTCCTTGTCGCGCTCGTGGCAATAAAGGCAGTAATCGATCTCCTGCTCGATTTCGCGCACCGTGCCGCGACGATCGGTCAGCGTGAAACCATCGCGTTCGCGGCGTTCGTCCTCGGGACCAACGAACAGTTCCGGGAGCTCCGGCTCGGGACGACGGATTTCGACGAGCTTCTGGTAGTCGAGCGTCTTCGGCGCACGAAGGGACGGCCAGAGGTGCGCCGGATCGCGAGGATCCTTCTTGCGCCGTGAAAGCCAAGCTTCGATGGCGTCGAGCGCAAAGGATGCAACCTTTTGGTTGTCAACATCGCTCACATCGTACGCACGCGGGCTGGATGAGAGGGTCGCGCGCACGGCCGCAGCTCGTGCCGAAAGCTCGCTCGTCCACGCAGCACCGCCGGCCTTTGCAGCCTTGCGAGCAACCTCGTCGACCTCGACGAGCAACACGACGGCTCTTGCAACGGAGAGCTCTTCGTCCGTTTCGGGCTTCGGGAGCACGGCCGCGATGGCAACCGTCGCGATAGCGGCAGCTTCGTCCGCGGTGCCTTTCCAGTTTTTTCCCGCGTCGAGCTTGAGAACACGTTTCTTCGCGAAATCTTGTTTGAAACGCCAAAGCGGAGATCGATCTTTGACCCGACCAGCGAGCTCTTCGACCTCGCGCTCGATGCCAAAAAGGCGGCCAACAAATGCGCTTACATGAGGCGCAACGGAAAGCAGCGAGGCGCTCACCTGCGCGGGCGTCATGCCCTTGCCCTGACAAGCACGGTAATTCTCGTACGATGCAGCCGTCTCGGGAGAACGCTCCTTCAAGAACGTGCAGAACGCATCGAACAAATCTCGAAGTCGCTCGGGAGCATGCAAATCGCAGTAGCGAAACCCGGCAAGGCCAAGCTGCATATCCGCTTTCGGGAGATCTTTGAAAAAGGAAGCGTCGTTCATGCGATTACTCGTGCTCTTCTTTCGTTTCGTCATTGCGCGGGACAAATGCCGTACGGGCAAGCTCACCCTCTTGAAGGCCGAAGTAGACCGCGCACTGGTCGAACATGAACTTCTGCCCTTCAGGTGAAGTTAGATCGACACGGTATGTATTGATGTACTTCACCGAATCTCGAATCCACATATCCCAAGCCTCTTTCGAGACCTGTTCGTAGATGCGCTTGCCGAGCTCGTTTTTGTAGGGCGGACGAGAAAGCCCGGGGAGCTCTTTGCCGAGTTTACGACACATGACGAGGCGGGGTTCGGACATGATTCGGAGGCTTTTACCTGGTGAATCTGCGAAGAGGAAGGGGAACCGAAAGGACAATGACAGCTTGGGATCCGCGCGGTCCCGTCGTATCGTCGACGCCGCGTCTCGTGAGCCCCCGCTACTGCCCTCATTGTGGAAATCCGATTCCCGTACACGCACGTTTTTGCGGCCGGTGCGGTCACGCCATCACCGCCGCGTCACAAGCCCCACCAGACCCGAAACCTTCTGACCCAAGCCAAGTGTCGGACGCGCCTGCGCCCGCGTTCATCGCACCGCAACCCGCACTCGCCTTACCGGCGAGCCAAGAGGCTGCAACAGCCACGATATTCAGCGCGCCCGCAAAAGATCTGCCGCTGACCGAGTCTGCCGAAGTTCCCGAACCAATCACGCTCGTTAAGAATGCCGCGCCGGTCACGCCCGTCGAGAACTTCGAGCCGGTCGCACCCGTGAAGGCCATTAGGGACGTCGCGCCAGCCGCCGAGATCCTTGCACCGGCACCCACCGTGCAAATCGATTCGAGCGTCAAAACCATGGTCGGCGTCGCCATCCCCGGCATTGTTCCGCGACCCGCAAAGGCTGAAAAAGCTCCCGCGCGCATCGAACTTCCGAGCAAAGAGCGCACGATGATTGGCATTTCGTTCGCGGAGCTCGAGAACGCGCGAGCGCGACGCTCTTCTTACGGCGCCTACGGCGCCAACACCGACGTGACACCCCTGCCTCCTCCGCCAACACCGCCGATGCCGCCGATGCAGATCGTGCCGGCGATGCAGATCGTGCCGGCGATGCAGATCGTGCCGGCGCCTCCGCCCGTCATGCCGGTGCCGTTGCCCGAGGCTCCGCGCTTGCCGGACAAGCGCGGCATGTCGGCCGTCGGCGTCGTGATCCTCGTGATCGCCGTGGTCGCTGCTGGTGCGCTCGGTGCGTATGCATATTACACGCATCGGGGCGTGGCCCACCCGATCACGGTGCAGCCTCAGGTCGACGACGTGGGCCGTGAGTCGCTGATGCTTCAGTGCCCGAGCTGCCCCGACGGAACGAAGGTGTCGTTCAACACGGCCTCAGCGACGGTGCAAGCGGGAGAGGCGGTCCTGCCGCTGCCCATGCAACTGTCGGTGGGCGACAACGATCTCGTCCTGAAAATCGACCGGCCCGGTGTTGGCCGCGACGAAGACGTCAAGATCCACGTGCCCATCGCCTACCGCGTTCGTACCGATCTCACGACGCTCACGTCGAGGCCGCCCGTCATCACTGTCCGGGTCGACACGACGCCGAATAGCCATGCCGTCGTCGACAACCAGCCGCTCGCGCTCGACGCGCAGGGCCACGGTGCCTACGTGATCGATCTGACCCACGAGACCTCCGGTCCGAGCGACGACGTCAGGTCCTTCGAGCGCACGATCCCATTTTCGATCACACCGCAGAACAGCAAGACCAAGACTGGACAGCTCACGGCGCGCGCATCGTTGATGCCCCTCCATCTCGACGCGCCAGGGCTCCTGCTCGTGACCAACAAGACCGCCGTGACCGTGTCGGGGCAGACGCGCCCGAACGCAACGCTCACGGTAAGAGATCAGATCGTGCCGGTCGATGCGCAAGGTCGATTCACCGTCCGCGCCGAACTCCCTGCGCTGGGAGAAACTCCCATCGAGATCGTTGCGTCGTCGCCACCGTTCGCGCCGCGCACAGTAAACGCGAAGGTGATTCGTACCGCGTCGCTCGAGGCGAGCGCCAAGGAATTCAGTGCGCAAAATCCGCTCGACTTCGCCGCATTCGCCGCGGATCCCGTATCGAAGATCGGACAGAAAGCGGTCGTGGAAGGCACCGTCGTCGAGTCGCGTTCCGCAGATGGACAGACCGTGCTGCTCGTCAACGCCGCAGAGCGCGCGTGCACCGCTGCGATGAAGACGCTTGCACCCGATCTCGTCGAGACCTCGCCATGCCTCGTGCGCGTCGTCCACGGTGACGAAGACAACGTGGCGCGCGGAGACGACGTTCGCGTTTACGGAGAGATCAGCGGGCAGAGCACCACGGGCAATCGAAGCGTGCCCGTAATCGACGCGGCACTCGTCTTTCCTCTGAAGAACGGCAAACGGTGATGCGCGGGCGCACGATGGCCGTTGCAGTCATGGCCGCCTCGATGGCGATGGGTGCATCCTTCACATTTCGCGATGCCGAGGCCCAATACTTCGATCCGCGCCGTCCAAGCACGTTCATCGTTGGTGCGCCTGGAGGTCCTTCGCCCATGCAACGCGTGGATGCGCGGCGCAGTGGCGTGGCGAAAGATGATTTGCCGTCGGGACCATTGCGCGTCGCATGGCGCAAAAACATAGGACAGAGCATCGAGCAATCGGCACTCGTCGGCGAGGGCAACAAGGTCGCGATCGTCACGGGGCGCGGCGAAGTCACGTTCCTGAGCAGCGACGGCGAGGAAGTGGCGCGCGCGAACGGGACGGGTTCGTCTGCGGGTCCGGCGGTGATGACCGCCAATGGCACCGTGGTCTTCATGACGAACGCGGGCGAAGCCATTGGCGTGAGCGCCGCAAGCGCAAAGCCGAAATTCGTCACGCGCATCGGCGGCGAGCTCAATGTTCGCGCAGCCCCCCTCGCCCTCGACGACGGCGGCGCCGTGGTCGCAACCATGACGGACCTCGTCGTGCTCGATGCGAGCGGCGCAATTCGCTCGCGCGTCACTCTCCCCGAAGCACCGAGCGCTCCGCTCGTTGCGAGTCCCGCGAAGATCCTCGCGATCACGGGTACCGGCACCGTCTACGGTTTTTTTCCGGGAAGCGAACCTGTGCGGCTCGGCACGTTCGGCGCGGCGGTCAATGGTGGCGCCGCGCTTTCCGGCGCGAACACCCTGATCGCGATCATTGAAGACAACCATCTCGTCGAACTCAATTTGACGACGGGCATGCGCACGACGCGATCGATGGCATCTTCGAGCGTCTACCTCGGTCCGCCGTGCGTGCAGAAAGACGGGCAGACCACGATCCTCGCGGTGACGCAGACACACGTCCGTGCCTCGACGTTCGACACATCCGGCAGAGAAATCGCGCACCCGGTCATTGGCGCGCAGTCCGCAACGACGTTGCCCGACGGCGGCATAACTCCCCTCACCGTCCCCCCACACGTTGGTCCGCTGGTCGACGAACGCGGCGTCGTCGCCTTTGCGGCACCCGATGGACGTGTTGGCATCGCATCCGACGGAAGCGTTCGTACCGTCGATGAGGTCCTCTGCTCTCGCGGCGGCCGATCTGCGGGCATTGCCGGTCTTACTCCATTCGGCAAGAGCTCCTTCCTCGTGACATGTGAAGACGGCGTCGTCGCGCGCATCACCGGCAACGACGTTCGGCGGTGAACGGCAACGACGACGCCTGTTCGAAACCGTTTTTAAGATGAGATCGCGTCAAATCGAAAGCGGTCCGAGCCCGACGATTTTCATGAGGCGCAGCGCGTTCGAGCTGTGCACGATGCCGGGCCGCAAGCGATAGTCGAACGTCATCACGTCGCCTTCGACCTGCTCTTCGAAGTGCACGTTGCGCACGCATTCCGGCATCTCGTCTTCGAGATCGCCGAGGGCAAGATCGTGCGTGGAGACAGCACCCATGGCGCCTTCGGCGATGAGCTCGCGCAAGATCGCGCGCGCTCCGATGAGGCGTTCGCGCGTGTTCGTGCCGTGAAGAATTTCGTCGAGGAGAAACAAGAGCGTTGCTGCACCTTTCGCGCGGTCTTTCTTGTACGAGGATTGCTCGCGCGCCATCTCGAGTACGAGCTTTAGCTTTTTCAACTCTGCGTAAAAGTGACTCGTTCCTTCTTCGAGCGAGTCGGACACGCGCATGCTCGTAGCGACGCGCACGCGCCCGATACGCATGGACGCCGCGCACACCGGCGCGCCCGCCTTCGCCAACACCACGTTGATCCCAATCGCGCGAAGGAGCGTGCTCTTGCCGGACATGTTCGAGCCGGTCACGACGAGCGCATGACCCGAACCCTCGATCGAAACGTCGTTTGGCACGCGCTTGTCGCCATCGATGAGTGGGTGACCGAGCGATGTCGCTTCGAAGACATCTTCCTCCACGAGTTCCGGAAAGACGTAATTGGGTCTCTCGAACGAGAAGCCTGCAAACGACGAAAGCATCTCGAGGTCGGCGAGCGCGGAAAACCAACCGAACGCGACTTCGCACACCCGTGTACGCCAGCCGTCGAGCGCGAGTGCACACCACAGATCCCACATGAGGATGGGGCCAATAAAGAAGCGGAAGACTTCGTTGTTGCGCGCGTCGAGAAAACCAACGATTCGCGACAGGGACGCCATCTCGCGCGTCGCGCTCACGCCGCCCTCCCGGAGAGATTGTTGCAGCTCGATGAGCGCGTCTGCTTCGAACGATTCGTTCTCGAGCAACGCGAGCATCCCCGCATAACGCGATAATGCATTCTCTTTCGACGAGGCCGCGTTCAAGATGGGCGAGATGCGCGACGAGAGCGCCATCAAGACCATGACCGACAGCGCGAACGACACCAAGAACGCCACGCGGGGTACGATCCCCATGGATGCGCCAATCGCCGCTGCCACGCTGAGCACCGGCAGAATCACGGCGACGATGCGGAGCGCACCGGGCAAGTGTGACGCGTCCGTCTGCACGACCCAGTTCACGAACGGGCGAGGATCGGGTTTTTCGTCCTCGACCAAACTGCCAATCACCGAAAGTTCCTCGCGAAGCCGCAAGCGGGGAGCAAGATCTGCGACCGCCTTCTGGCGCGCGCGCACGGCAGTGAAAAGTGTATCGCGATCGACCCAGGGTGGTTCACTACTAGAGATTAAGCTAGCAAGCATCTCTTCGCCGAAGCGCGTAGACGTTGCATCGAGAAGCTGGAAGAGCGACGCGCGCCCGAAGATGTCGAGATCGCCCGCGAACGGATGCCCAGGGTAGTGGCCCCAGGTCTCGCCTGTCGAAGGAAATGAGCGCCATTTTCCATCCATGCGGGCGATCGCATTCTCGTGGAAGCGCTGTGCAGCGAGCATGCGTTCGAGCTCGGTGTGGACGCGCGCGTGGACGATGACGATCGCGCCAAATGCGATCACCAAACCGAGCACCCCAAGCCACGCGTATCTTGGTAAGTGCGCCCATGCAAACGCAATGATCAGCGCGATGATCGCGAGGATGAGGATGAGGCGCACGTTTGCAATGGCGTTTGCGCGGGCTCGAAGCCTGCCTGCGGCTTGCCTGCGCTCGGAGAGAGCGTTTTCGTGGATCTCGCGCGGCTCTTGACGCGCTCCGTTGTCACTTTCGAAGGATGTATTGTTCACGCACCGCCAGCATCTACCACGATCGCTCGGATGCGTAACTCACGCGGTCGCATGGAGCGCAGGGATCACGCTCTCAAGCCGCAGAGCGACGGTGGACGACCGGCAAGATGCGGGTGCATCGATCAGGCACGGCCGGCAAAGTGATCGCCTTTGCCTTCTGCGTGTCGGGCACGTCGCACGCCACGGCGACCGCGAAGCCTGCGAGCGAAAGCCGCGGGCCCGCGGGCGTGCGGAGGACGAGATCGGTGCGGACAAGAGCGGCAAGGGCCCGCACGATGTCCTCTCTCGGGCCGCACACACAGAGATCCTCGATTGTGATCGGGGTGCGACAGCGAGCGGAATGGAGGAGAGCGCGGAGAATCGAGATTTCGCGGTTCATGGGCACATTATGTTCAGCACTGAACGAACGACCAAGTTAATGGCGGCTTATTTTCCCAACTGCTCAAAATTCTTGTTCTTGCGTTCAGTATCTCACTGCGACTTGTTCAGCGCACACTGCCGGGAGCGTACCGCGTGGTAAGACCATGAAATTCATGCGACCTCTCGTGCTCTTGTCGAACGACGACGGCTACTCGAGCCGCGGCTTGCACGTGCTTCGTGAGGCCCTCGTCACCTGGGCCGACGTCGTCATCTGCGCGCCGGAGAACGAGCAGAGCGCGACGAGCCACTCGCTCAGCCTGCACAGACCGCTGCGCGCGCGCAAGCCCGACAAGGATGTATTCACCGTCGATGGGACGCCCGCCGATTGCGTGTATGTTGCACTCTACGCGAACCGCCGTTTCCTTCCGCGCTGGCCGGACATGGTCTGTTCCGGCATCAACCACGGGTTGAACCTCGGCCAAGACGCCTTCTACTCGGGCACCGTGGCTGCGGCTCGTGAAGGTGCTTTGCGAGGCATCCCATCGATTGCGTCGAGTGCGCATCACGAAGCCGATCTCACCAAGGTAGCCGACCTTACTTCACGGCTCGCGCGCTCTCTCTGGGAAGAGACGCATGGGAGCGTCGGCGACGTGATGCGCCCGTTGCTTGGGCGGCGTACACCGCTCCTGAATCTCAACGTCCCTGTCCATTGGACCGGCGAGATTCGTCGTACGCGTCTCGGCACTCGACTCTACGAAGAGATCATCGACGTCCGGATCGATCCGCGCGGGCGCGAGTACATGTGGCTCGGAGGCCCGGGCGTCCGCCACGAAACCGACCCGGGCAGCGACACCGAAGCGTACGACGCGGGGGCCGCATCGATCACACCGCTCATCCTGGATTTGACCCACCACGAGGGCTCGGCGCTCACCGACAAGCTTATCGAGGGCGTCGGCGCACGGCTCGCAGGGGACATTCTGCGGTCTGGCGACTGATCCGACGGTCGCCGCCGCACCGCAGGCCCCAACGACGAGATCGCGACAAATCGAAAGTGGCTAGCCCGGATCATTCATGACGCGATTGCGGTAGAAGGCCGAGACCGCAGCGAGAAGGGCGCACGCCGCATCGCAGGACCGAGGCGTACTGTACGTACGCCGCAGGTCCGACAAAAGCCGTACGACCTTCGCAGCAAAGGAATCGGCTCTTCTAAGCGGAGTCGTCATGAATGATCCGGGCTAGACGGGATCACGCTTCTTCAGGATAACGATCAAGCCGACGAGCATCACCACGGTCATACCGGCCAGCACGGCAATCGGGAGCCAGCGCTGGTCGTACCTGACGAAGCCCCATGCACCTTGGAGCGAGTCCGATGCCATCTGGGCGATGGCGCATTGGAAGCTGCCGTTGAAAACATAATCCGGTGGACTGTTGAGCGTGGATTGCTGAAGGTTGATGTACCAGGCCGGATTGTTCTGAATCGCGAGGCGCTCCCAAGCAATGGAACCTTGAAAACCCCAGCGTGCCGGCATGATGTACATCGGCCACTCGAGCACGGGATTCGTCGTCATCGGCACCATAAGCCCGCCCAGAACGACTTGCGGAATAAGCGCGATGGGCGTGAGCGACATGGCAGCTTCGGCCGAGGCCACCACCGTCGAAAGGAGAAGGCCGAGCGCCGTTGCATTCATTGCGACTGCGATGATGACCGCGAGCTCACCGAGGAAGGCCTGCATCCCCCCGTTGAATTCGAGAAAGAAGAAGACGACTCCGAGCAGCACGAAACACTGGAAGATGCAGATGAGTGTGAGGATGATGTATTTTGAAAGGATGTAATTGACAATCGAGAGATTCACCATCCGCTCGCGCAGATAGATGGCGCGCTCGGTCACGATCTCGCGCGCAGCGTTCGAGGTGCCGAACCACACGGCGCTGACGATGACGAAGAACATCGCGGCCGAGTGATCTTGTGTTGGCAGCATATGCGAAAGGAGATCATTCGAATTTTGGGAACTCTGAACCTTCTTCCCGAGCTCTTGCAGCGCGCCGATGCACCAAAAGGGAACGCTCTCCTTCTGCCCGCGGAAAACGGCCGCCAGCATGATTCCAATAATGGGCGCCTGAAGAACCATAATCCAAAAGCCGGCGCGATCGCGCCACTTCACCGTCAAATACCGGCTCATGAGAAGCTTGAGTTGCGTCAGGAGGGCAACATCCGGGCGACTCGGAACACCGCGCGCCACGGGCACGGTGCCAACCGCGCGCCGCCCCGAATACATCTGTTGAAAGACGGGATTTTGGTCGTTCATGAACTCCGAACGCCAACCGCGCGCCGCCTCGAGGCGCGCGTAGTTGCGTGGGATGTTCGGGTTCGTGGCCCTCATTTGATCGAACACGACGCGCTCGCGGATGTTGAGCATGTCGAACATGTCGCGAGGATTGTCGATGGTACGATTCTGAGCCTGCGGCAGCGCGCGGTAGGGACCCTCACGCTCGATGATGGAGGAGAAGAAGCGGTAACTGGATGCCCCCGTCGGACCGAAATACGTCGGAATGCCCCCGTAGCCCATGATGAATGCGAGATTGAATTTCTCGTATTCGTCTTTCGCGGGCTGGTGAATCGTCATGACAATCGTCTTGCCGGTCCTCTTCGTGAGATCGTGCAAGAGATTGATGAGCGCCGTCGTGTCGTCGGCGGCGAGACCCGACGTCGGCTCGTCGAGAAAAAGAATCACCGGATCGGTCACGAGCTCGAGCGCGATGTTGACGCGCTTTCGCTGGCCGCCGGACAATACCTTCTTTTCGGGCTTGCCGATCTCCAGATGCATGACCGCTTCGAGGCCGAGATCGCGCAGCGTCTGCTCCACGCGCTGATTGATCTCCTCGTCGGAGTAATCGTTCGGAAGACGGAACCGTGCGGAGTATTTGACGGCCTCGAAGACCGTGAGCTCCGGATGGACGATGTCGTCCTGCGGGACATAACCAATGACACCGCGAAGTGCGTCGTAAATCGTATAAAGGTCTTCGCCGTTGATACGGACTTGTCCCGCCGTGGGAGGCAAATAGCCATTCAGCGTCATCAGCAAAGTCGTTTTGCCAGCGCCGGACGGGCCCATGAGCGCGATCATGTCGCCGGGCAAAGCCTTGAACGATATGTGATCGAGCAAGGTTTTCATCTGGCTCTTGTCGTCGCGATCGGGAACTTCGAGGAAAAGGTCCCATGCTTCAATCTCGTAAAGCGGCTTTCCCGCCCAAGAATGCTGATCTTCAACGACGACGTTGACTTGTTGGCCGGCAATGTGGATGAGCACCGGCATCGGGCCGATGTTGACCTTCTCGCCGTGCGAGATTGGCACGCGCTGGCCGCGCGCGATGCGCTGACCGCGCACGATGGTGCCGTTGGCGCTGCCGAGATCCTCGAGAAAGAGCTGACCGCCCTGGGTGACGATCTGTGCGTGGTGCGCGGAGACCTGCGGGTGCGACACGACAATCTTGTTGTCCGGCGTTCGGCCGATGCTGATGACGCTTCCCCGGAGCTCATCGAGCTTCAGTTCGCCGATGACCGTGCGGTGCTTATGAGGGGCATCGCTCGCAGGGCCACCAGCACCCGCAGGGCTACCAGCAGGGCCACCAGGAGGCCCTCCATATGCGCTCGGCGCGAAACCACCGGTCGGCGCTCCGGCGCCACCACCCGCAAAGGCCTGCGCAAGCTGGCCGAGAAGCGGCACGGGCACGGGCACCGGACCGAAGGCAACGACGCCGTTTGGATCGAGTGGAACAGGCACATTGGGAGGAATGCGACCGCCGCCAATGTAGGTGCCGCTCGTCGATCCCGAGTCTTGCACCATCATGCGGTCCATCATCACGATCGCGTGCGTGGCGCTGACCGCGGAGCTCGCGACAACGAGCGACGATGTTGCGGCCTCGCGACCGATGACGAGTTGGCCCGGAGGCGCCTTCTGCTGACCACGCGACATGGCCATCAGAACAATGGCCGGATGCGAGAATGGGACGAGAACCTGACCTACTGCGAATTGTCTTTGGAAGTCGAAAGGCGTCTCTGTGCGCGGTGCAACGGGCGCACCATTGGCCGTTGACGGTCCCGCACCATCGTCGATGAAGACGAGATGAGAACCGCGCTTGACGATGCGCGCGTGACGCGGAGCAACGCCGCCGCCTTGAAGGACAACGTCGTTGTCGGGGGCACTGCCAATCGAGATTTGCTCCTTGCCGAAGCCTGGAATCATAAGGCAGGCATACTAACCCGGAAGCGGCGGAGGCGGAGGGAGTTCATGAGCACCGACACACTCGAGAGTGACATCGCGGCACTCGCAAACACGGGAGAGAGCAGCCACCCCGTCCACGGGTAGAGAAGACCCGCGGCGACCGGAATCCCAATCAAGTTGTAGATGAATGCCCAGAACAGATTTTGGTGAATGGTGCGAAGCGTGGCGCGCCCGAGACGAAGCGCCGTGGGAACGCCCGAAGCGCTGGAACGAAGGAGCGCGACGTCGGAAGCGGCCATCGCGACGTCCGTGCCCGAGCCGATCGCGATGCCAACATCGGCGGCGGCGAGTGCGGGCGCGTCGTTGATGCCGTCGCCCACCATCGCGACCACGCGACCTTCAGCGCGACGCTCCGACACGATCCGCGATTTGTCCTCGGGCGCGACGCCGGCAAAGATCTCGCTCACACCGAGCTCGTCACCGATGGTGCGCGCCGTGCGCTCGCGATCGCCGGTGAGCATGCCGACGCCGATGCCCATCGCGCGAAGATCCAGGATGGCTTGCTTCGCACCCGGCGCAACAGGGTCCGCGACGGCGATGAGCCCGGCGAGCTCCTTGCCGACAGCGCAAAAGAACACTCCGCGCCCTCGGCCCGCGAGCTCTTCGGCCTTGGCCTCGAGCGGGCTCGGATCGACGGAAACCTCGCGCAACCATTCGGTTGTCCCGACGCGAATCACGTTCGAGTCGACGCGCGCCTCGATTCCTTTGCCGGGCACATTTCGGAAGCCATCGGCGCGGCTGAGCGCGAGCCCCTTGTCTTCCGCGCCGCGAACGAGCGCACGCGCAAGAGGATGCTCGCTCGGCTTTTCTGCGCTCGCCGCCAGGGCGAGCAGCGCGTCCTCTCCGCGACCGGTCGCGTCGACGACGTCCGTGACCGACGGCGTGCCTTGCGTGAGCGTGCCGGTCTTGTCGAAGAGTACGAGGTTCACGCGGCTCACGGTCTCGAGCACGGGCCCGCCCTTGAAGAGGACACCGAGCTCCGCGCCGCGGCCCGTGCCAACGGCAACTGCGGCGGGCGTCGCGAGACCGAGCGCGCACGGACACGCGATGACGAGCACGGCGACGAAGCGCGTGACCGCGATGGCGAAACCTTCGGCGGTGGGGTTCACGGCGAACCAAACGAGCAAGGACACGGTGGCGATCGCGAGAACGATCGGAACGAAGATCGCGCTCACCTTGTCCGCAAGGCGGGCGATCGGCGCCTTTCCGCTTTGTGCGCGCTCAACGGCCTCGACGATGCGCGCGAGCGCGCTGCCTTTGCCGGCGGTTGACACGACGACGGTGAGCGCGCCGCTCTGGTTGAGCGTGCCGCCATAAACTTCGTCGCCCGCGTTCTTGTCGACCGGAAGGCTCTCGCCGGTGAGCATGGATTCATCGACGGCCGACGGTCCGCGCAAGACTTCACCATCCGCGGCGATGCGTTCACCGGGTCGGACGACGATACGATCGCCGCGCACGAGCGCGGATGTTGCGACCTCTTCTTCGACGTCGTCGTCTTTGCGAAGACGCCGCGCCGTCTTCGGCTGGAGGGACACGAGATGATGCACGGCCTCGGCGAGATGCTTTCGCGCGCGCGACTCGAGCAGCTTTCCGAGTAAAATGAACGACAGAATGGCTGCCGACGCCTCGAAGTACAGATGCGGCGCATGCACGTGCTCGGCGGTCGCGAAGAGCCCCGGCGCGATGAGCGCGACGGTCGACTGAAGCCACGCTGCACCCACGCCGATCGCGACGAGCGTGTTCATGTCGGCCGTGCGATGACGAAGCGCGACGAGCGCGAGGCGGAAAAAGCGACGGCCCGGTCCGAAGACAACGGGCGTGGCAAGCACGAACTGGAGCCAGCGCCCAAAGGTCGACTCCGTCCATGGCAAGAGGCCGTGAGACATTGCAACGACGAGGAGCGGCACCGTGAGGACGACCGCGATCACCAACGACCGACGGAGCTCCTGCACCTCGTGCGCGTCGGCGGCGGCTTCGGCGTCGAGTGTTTCGCTTGCCTCGACGATTTCGACGACCGGTGCAGGCTCGGGGCGAACCGTTTCGTACCCCGCCTGCTCGATCGCCGACGCAATCGCGTCGGGCGTGGTCTCGCTCGGCGAGTACGTGATCGTTGCCCGGCGCAGCGCGAGGTTGACTTCGGCACTTCGTACACCACGCGCCTCAGACAACGCCGTTTCCACGCGCCGCACGCAGCTCGCGCACGACATGCCCATCACCGGGAGCTCGATTCGGGACGAAGAGCTCACGCGCAACTCACTTACGGGTCTTGTACCCCGCCTGCTCGATGACCGACGCGATCGCATCAGGCGTGGTCTCGCTCGGCGAGAACGTCACGGTCGCATGTCGCTGCGCGAGGCTGACTTCGGCACTTCGAACACCGCGCGCCGCAGCCAGCGCCGTTTGCACACGCTCTACGCAGCCCTCGCACGACATGCCAAAAACCGGTACCTCGATTCGCTTCACATCGTCGGTCGTCATGATGTACCTCGCTTCTTCTTAGAGCGTGCCGCCCGCAGCACGGCATTGATTTTCAAATGCGGCAACGTCGGCAGGTGGCTTGCCCGCTTTCTTCGCCCATCGCGCCAGCGTACACGCGCGCGGCTCGCCGTTCGGCGCGGTCGCGTCGGAGTTCTCTGGCGCAGCGTCATGCGCGGTGTGCCGCGAAGGCGTTTGAGCGTCGACAATGGGAACGGTGACGTGCGACGGAGGGCGATGCATGACCCAGAGGAACGCTCCTCCGATTGCAAACGCAGCGATGCCGAGCGCGATCCCAAGGACGACGGGGGCACGAGAAGGCACACGAGCGCTTTGTGCCCAACGCGGAGAAGCTTGCGCAACGCCCCGAGGTCTTGCAGGCATGGCGCGCACGGTGGGAATGCGACGCGCGTCGGATGGTGACGACGGGGGGAGGCCGGCCGTTGGCGCCGACGCCGGCATCGCGTGATCTGCGAGCAACGTCCCGCCTGCATTCGAATCGGCCGGAGAATCCAGCGCCGTCAACGGCACCGTCTTCAAGAGCGTGGGCGCCGCGTGCGCCGCGACGGATGCCTTCGTGCGCACGACCATGGCCGTGATGTTGTCGTGGCCACCGCGAGCGTTCGCAAGATCCACGAGCTGACCGGCTGCCTGCTGCGCTGGCTTCGATCCCGCGATGTCGAGGATCTCTCCGGGACCGACGAGATCGCTCAAGCCATCCGAGCAAAGAACGAAGACGTCGCCAGCAACAAAGGCAACGGGGTCGGATCGGAATTCGACGTCCACGTCCTTCGCGATACCGAGTGCACGCAGGATCTTGTTCGCATCCGGGTGATTCGCTGCATCTTCGGGTCGAAGCACGTTGTGATCGACCATGGCCTGGACCATGGAGTGATCCTTGGTGATCTGCAGCGCCACCCCGGCGTGAACGAAGTAGATGCGGCTGTCGCCGACGTGCGCAATCTCGGCGCCACCCGCGTGGATGAGCACCACCACGACGGTGGAACCCGGGCGTTGACCGCTCTCTGTCGGAGGCATGGACCAAACGCGCCGGTTGGCTTCCTCGATGGCGACGCGCAACGCATCTCGAGGTGCGGCGGTCTCGGGTGCGGCTTGCACGAGCTCGACGATCGTTTTGACTGCGAGCTCGGAGGCTTCTTTTCCACTGGCGTGACCGCCCATGCCGTCGCACACGACCGCGAGCAGTCCGAGCGGCGTCTCGACGTGCGCCGCCGAGTCTTCATTCACTTGCTTGGTTGGGTCGCGGCCCGGATCGGTCCGGAACGCAATCTCGACCGCCGGGATCTGGAGAGCCTCTTCACTCACGAGTCGACCTGAACGCTGAATTCCACGGGCCCGAAACGAAGCGTGCCCCCTGGCGGCACGGTCGTCCAGACGCCCGCCGCAATTCGCGCTCCTCCGACGTACGTTCCGTTGTTCGACTGTTCGTCGCGCACGTAAAGCTGTCCTGCTTCGAACTTGAGCGTCGCATGAAAGCCGCTCACCCGCGGCTCCGTGAGCGTCACCGCGCACCGAGCCGAATCACGACCAACGCACACCTCGACGCCCGCGCGAATCGCAAACTGACCGGCAGCACCGAGAATGGTTGCACCGGTTGGCGGATTGGACCCATACGGATTGGGCGGAGGTGTGAGTGCCGGTGACTCCATGGCTCCGGTGAGCGGAAACGTCGGAGCCTCGGACGCGGACGCCGACAGATCGCGAGGCAAAGGCTGACCGCACGAAAAACACACCGACGACTGACCGGGTACAGCCATGGTGAGCGTGTTGCACGCGGGGCAGCGCACCTGATGAACAGGCGCGCCCCCCGCATCAGCTAAAGGGTAGCCACCTCCTCCTGCGTCAGGCGGAGGGAACGGCCCTGCCGCCTGCACTGGAGGCGAAGGCGGACCAAAGGGGGAACCAACATCCGATGAAGCGCCATAACCACCGCCGCCGTAGTTGCCGGGAGGCGGTTGATAACCACCGCCGCCACCATAACCGCCAGCCACGACGGGAGACGGAGGCGGCTGGTGCCCGCGCCTTCCCCGACCACCACCGCCACCACCGCGCAAAAGCACGATGAGGAGAAGGAGAATGACGACGGCGAGACCGGCGCCGCCAAGGATGAGCGGCAAGTTGAAAGGCTTCTTCCCAGCCTTCAGCGTGAGGACGGTGTCGGCCGTGACGCCGCTCGCGCGCTTGGCTTTGTTGTCGTAAATCACGAGCCGCGTCACCGCGGCGTCGCCCGTGCCGTCGAGGATTTTTTCGTCGTCGGGCACGTTGATCGTCACGGAGGTCTCGCTGGCATCCACCGCGACGCCACGCATGTTCTGGGCAGTGAGATTTTGCATTGCCTTCTTGGCAATGTCGAGATCGTTGCGGTTGACGTTTTGATCGGGCTTGGTGCCCGCGGGAACGAAGTACGCCTCGGCGCGCGTCTTGTCTCCGCCCCAACAGAAGTCGCCGTAGATGCGAACGGTGCCCCCAGGATACACGGGATTTTTGTCTGCTTCGGCCTTCGTCTGCGCCACGTTGATGTCGAGCGGCCACGACGTTGGGTCAACACCGATGGGAACGTTTTGAAAGCTGCCGTCCGGCATGATGGGCGGCTGGGTGTTGAAGACGAGATTGAACGACTGCTCGGACATGGTGGCGAGACAGGCTATGCGCCACTTGACGACCCACATCTGATCGAAACGCTGCTTGACGAGAGAGAAGATGGTCTTGGCTTTGTCGATTCCTTGGCCGGTGCGAACGATGTCGAAGAAGCCGCCGATCTCCGGATTCGACAGGTCCTGCATGAACTGCATGTCGTTCGCGGCGTAGATCTCGTTGGTGAGTCCGCCCGCGTTCGGGAAGAAGATCGAGATGACCGGTAACGGCGTCTTCGGCGCGAGAGGATTGTCTTCTGGGAAGCGGCCTTTGTTGAAGTACTGCTTCATCATCTCGGCACTGGGCGAGGCACTCGCCGCGTCTTCACGGCCCGCACCGTTCGACAAGACCACCATCGCCTGATGCATGGGCACGTTTTGGATCGAGCCCGTGTTGCCGATGTCGCCAAATGACGAAGCAATGGCTTTGATCTGGTTGAACATCGGACGACCGCGCTGGTGCGACGGCGACGGCGACGTGACCTTGTTTAGAACGGTCACGAGCGTCCCGATTTGCGACGCCGGCACCCACGACGAGGCCTGGACGTACGTGCTGATGCGGTCGTCGAAGATAATCAGCTTTGCGATGTCGTTCGGCCCCAGCGCCCGAATGAACTGATCGGCGACCTTGCGCGCGTCTTCGAACCTTGCACCCATCATGCTCGACGCGTCGAGCGCAATGAGCCACGCCGTTCCAACGAGTGGATCTTTGGTCGAGGCCGCCCAGCTCGCTTTGCCCTCGAACCTGGCCGGAACGTCGGCGCCGTCGACGCGCACCATGAGGTGAGCGTCGTTGTCCGGAAATGCAAACGGCGTCCAAAGCGCATTCTTCGTCTCGACCGCCTTCGAGATGCAGTCGAGCAGATCGTTGCCTTTTTTCTGCCCGCAGCCGGCGTTCGTGACCACCTCGCTCATCGGTGTAAATTGCACGATTTCGACGACGGTCGTGATCACCGGCTGGCCACCCGTGATGCCGGCGCGCGGGTCGATCCGGAGGATGCGGGCTGTTGGTGCGGCACCTGAGGCGCGCGCGAAAAGCAGCACCGCGACGAGTGCGAGCCACGCGGTGATTGTTCGCTTGGTCATAGTGAAAGGCACTGCCCTTTCCCACGCGACCGGGAACCGGTCACGCTGCCGAAAAACGAGCAGCAGGTTACTACGGGACGCTACGGCGCTGCGGATAAAATCAGACCGCTTTCAAGTTGACGCGAGGTCGAGGCAGGGTCAGCGGAGGATTTTCACGATCGTGGAGAAGCCACCGAAACGAATCTTGTCGCCGTCATGCAAATCGCGCTTGCCGGTGAAAACGAGGGGCTCTTCGTTGACGTACGTTCCGTTCGTCGAACCGGTGTCCTCAATCACGATGGTACCCGCAGCGCCGTCAATGCTGAATGCGGCGTGTCGCGAAGAAATCGTCTGGTCGGCCAGAGGGATATCCACTTTCTCACCCGAGTTCGCGCGCCCAACCGTCTTGCGACCGCCCATGAGGGGCCAAAACTCGCCCAGCGAATTCGATTGATAAGAAACGAGAAAACCGCGAAGCGCGTTTGGCTGAAGGTTCGCCGGAATCGCTTGGTTACTCGCCGCTACCTTCGGTGGGTCGCCGTAAGTGCTGCTCCTTACGGGAGGGACAACGGGCGGTGGCTGTTGGAAGCCCGGATCTTGCGGAGGGTAACCTTGCGGTGGCGCATTGAATCCTCCATACGGCGGTTGCGGCTGGGGATCGCCGTAACCGCCGGGAGGAGAACCAAAGCCGCCTGGCTGACCGGGGCCACCGAAACCCTGTTGGCCGTAACCACCGCTGTATTGATCGTTCCCGAACGACATGCCATCAATCGCGATGGGATGACCGAATGGGCAGAAACTTGCGCCACGCGGGATCTCGTGGCCATCGCTGCAGCGCGCGGTGTCGCTTTGAGCTTGCGGAGAGCCGAAGCCCGCAGGCGGCGGTTCGCCAAAGCCACCACCACCGCCGCCCGCAGGCGGGGGCGCGGGCGGAGGGAAGCCACCAGGCGATGAACCAAAACCTTGCGCACTTGCACCGGCCAACGGCGCTCCGCAGCCATTGCAAAACTTGTCCGTCGTTTGGGGGATCACACCGCACTGACACGGATTCATCGTTTCTCCTCACCTCACGCCAGTTCGTCCGACGCTCGTGCACAGCATATCGGAACTGAATAAAAAAGAACAAAGGTCCGTGTCCAGCGCTGCTTGATATGTCGTCGAACGACGAAACGACCCCGGCCCGGCGTTGCCTAGCGTACCCTAGAATCAGCGAGCGCTGCTTCGGCGGCAGCGGCCTCGATCACGACACGCAAGGGAACCCGGTGGTTGCGCGCTGCCGCGAGGCACGCGTCGAACTCCGGTTTGCGCAAAGGGGGACCGAACGCGTCCTCGGCGATCTTGACGGGGATGACGCCGAACGGCGTTGAGACATGCTCGACGCGCCGCGGACGTTCGATGCGCGCGACCTCGTAATGCCGGACGCCGATCGTCGTGCTCTCACGCAGCATGATCGCGGCGATGGCGTCGCGAAGAGCGAGCGGGGCGAGCGCACCGAGTTGAAACGCCGGCCGCCCCTTCTTCATGACGAGGGGAACGGCCCACGCATCGAGTGCACCACCTGCGAAGAGCGCGTCGATGCAATGACCGAGCAACTCGCCGGTTGCATCGTCGATGTTCGCCTCGACGACGACGTGCGAAGCGGAGGGACCCGAGGCGTGCGCGACCGGCGTTCCGAGCACCGCGCGGAGAAGGTTCGGCCGATCGGCGAGTGTTGCGGTGCCCGCACCCCAACCCGTGCGCTCGGGAGAAAACGTTGGCCAGCGCGTCGTACTCTCGGCATGCGCACCAACGATGGCCGCACCGGTGGGTGTGACGAGCTCGAAGGCAACGCCCGCATCGTACGTTGGAAAGCCCTGCAGGCACTCGACGACGGCAGGCGGCGGTAACGGCAAAATACCATGCCGAGCCTTCACCCATCCGTGGCCCATGGGCAGCGGCGAGACAACGAGGCGCGCACCAAGGTAGTCGAGCGCCGCGGCGCTTCCTACGACGTCGACGATGGCGTCGACGGCGCCGACTTCGTGCAAATGCACGTCGTCGGGCGGCATGCCGTGCACCCTCGCCTCGGACTCCGCGAGTCTTCGGAACGTCGCTTGCGCCCTCGCTTTGATGCCGGGCGATAGCTCCGACTCGTCCAGCATCGTGCGAATCGCGCCGTAGGTTCGCTCGGGCTGAGCAGCGTCGACGTGAACGTCAAACGCCGTTGCGACGATCCCGCTTCGTTCACGCGTGCCGAAGTGGAGGTGGAAGCCATGGAGCGACAGCACGGAGGCCGCCTCGACGATGACGTGCTCGGGGACGCCGAGATCGACGAGCGCTGCGATGATCATGTCGCCCGCGAGTCCGCTCGGCGCATCCAAGAAGAGAATCTTGCCGCTGCCGGCATCGCGCTCGAGAACGTCGCGCTTCACGCGAGCATCGCCGTGCACGTGATCGTGATGATCGTGCGCGTGGTGATGATCGCTCATGGCGTGGCCTTCGACTTTATCGCGCAGAGCGCGCGCGCACCCGCGCGCAAGATCCTGGCAGCAGCGAACGCGGCTCCGAAACCGTTATCGATATTCACCACCGTGATCCCTGACGCGCAGCTCGTCATCATTCCGCACATTGCCGTGATGCCCCCGAAGGCTGCGCCATAACCCACCGACGTTGGCACCGCGATGACGGGCACATCCACGAGGCCGCCTACCACGCTCGCGAGTGCTCCTTCCATGCCTGCGATGACGATGATGACATGGGCTTGCTCGAGCACCGGTTGCTTGTGGAGGAGACGATGGATGCCGGCAACGCCCACGTCGAACACGCGCTCGAAGCACACCCCGAGCATGCGCATGGTCTCGGCGCACTCCTCGGCAACGGGCAGATCGCTCGTACCCGCGCTGACGAGCGCCACCTTCACGTCGGACAGCGCCGCGATCGGCGACTGCTCGAGCGCGCACGTCCGCGCCAGCGCCGAGTAGCGCATCCCACCGATCTCGCGCGCGACGAACGCCGCATTCGCCTCGTCGATACGTGTAATGAGCACGTTTTGCCCCATGCGCGCGAGCTCGCGCGCGATGGCCACGATCTGCTCCTTGGTCTTTCCCTCACCGAGGATCACTTCGGGGGCGCCTTGCCGAAGAGCGCGATGATGATCGACGGTCGCGAAGCCGAGATCGACGAACGGCAAGTGGCGCAAATCGGCGACGGCGTCGTCGATGGTTTTCGCGCCTGCCTTCACGCCTACGAGCAGATCTTTGAGACGTGCTTCATCCACGCGCGCTCCTTAGCATGGGACGGCGTGCACGCGTCACGCTGTCCCGACGCACCAACGTCGCAATCCGTCCGTGCTAGCTTCGCGCCATGCAAACGGAAGCCATGGTCATGCGCGCAACGGGGGGGCCCGAGGTCCTCACACGAGAGACGATCGAACTATCGGATCCGGGGCCGCGCGAGGTTCGAATCCGTGTGCGCGCGGTTGCACTGAACCACCTCGATCTCTGGGTGCGCGGGGGGCTTCCACGCATGCGCTACGAGTTTCCCCATCGCCTCGGCGCGGACGTCGCCGGCGAAGTCGACGCCGTCGGTCCCGGCGCCATCAACGCAAAGGTGGGCGACCGCGTGGTCGTCAATCCGGGGCTGTCTTGCGGCGTATGCGAGCGCTGCTTGAGCGGGCAAGACACCCTTTGCCACAGCTACCGCATCATGGGTGAAAGTACGCAGGGCGGTTACGCGCGGCACATCGTGGTGCCGGACGCGAACCTCTTGCCCATGCCTGCAAACTTGCCCTTCACCGACGTCGCCGCCGTCCCCCTCTGCTTTCTGACGGCATGGCAGATGGTCGTTCGCAGAGGCGACGTCCGCCCCGGTCAGACCGTGCTCATTCAGGCCGCCGGTAGCGGCGTTTCGAGCGCGGCGATCCAGATCGCGAAGATGCTCGGTGCGCGCGTCCTCACGACGACGAGCACCGACGAGAAGGCCGCACGCGCGAGGGCGCTCGGCGCCGACGAGATCATCAACTACACCACGCACGACTTCGTTGCAGAATGCAAGCGATTGACGAACAAGAGAGGCGTCGACGTCGTCATCGAGCACGTGGGCGGCGAAGTTTTCTCGAAAAGCATCCTCGCCACCACGAACGGCGGCCGCGTCGTCACGTGCGGAGCAACGACAGGCTCTACGCCGACCGTCGATCTGCGCCACATCTTCTTCCGTCAAATCCAGGTGCTCGGTTCGACGATGGGCTCGAAGGGAGATCTGTTCGGGATCCTCCGCCTCGTCGAGCAAGGCAAGCTTCGACCGGTGGTCGATCGCGTCATGCCTCTGTGGAGCGCGGCCGAGGCGCATCGGCTGCTTGAGGCACGCAAGGTATTCGGCAAACTCGTTCTCGAGGTGGATTGATCGTGGCATCGAAGGCCCTGCCCCTCGTCGCGGCTTGTCTTGTCGCCGCATGCAGAAGCTCCGCACCGCCTTCAACCCCCGCACCTTCGTCGCCCTCCCCAGCGAGTGCCGCGCCGCTAGCACCCGTTGCCCGCGCCGATCCGACCGACGACGACCTGCTCTATCTCGAAGACGTGCACGGCGAGCGCGCCTTGTCCTTCGCGAGGGCACACAACGCCATCACCGAGGCCGAACTCACGGCGAAACCCGGGTTTCGTGCACTCGAGGCGCGGCTTTTGTCTATTTATGGCTCGAAAGACAAAATCCCTATGCCGACGGTGCACGGCAACACCGTCCGCAACTTTTGGACCGACGAGCAGCATCCGCGCGGGCTCTGGCGTCAAACAACGCTTTTAGAATACAAAAAAGCGTCACCCGCGTGGACAACGTTGCTCGACGTCGACGCACTGAACGCAGCCGAGGGAGAGAGCTTCGTCTTTCACGGCGCGATCTGCCTTTATCCGCGCTACGAAAAATGCCTCATCAGGCTCTCGCGGGGCGGCGGTGACACGGAAATCGTGCGCGAGTTCGATGTTGCAAAAAAGGATTTCGTCAAGGGCGGTTTTTCGCTGGCCGAGGCGAAATCGAACGTGTCGTGGAAAGACGAAGATACGCTCTTCGTTGCGATGGATTTCGGTCCCGAATCATTGACGGAATCGGGGTATCCGCGCGTGGTCAAAGAATGGAAGCGCGGCGCGCCACTCTCCGACGCAAAAACCATTTTCGAAGCAGAGAAAAGCGATGTTCGCGCCTGGTGCGGACGCACGTTCGGCCGGGGGCGTCACCACGACGTCTGCTCGCGCACCATGGATTTCGAACACCAGGAAGTATCCATTCTCCAGAGATCCAAACTCGTGCGTCTGGGCACACCCAACGAAGCCGAGGTGTCGTTGTGGAACGACGACGTGTTCGTGCGACTCAAAAGCGACTGGAAAATCGGCGAGACAACGTACGAGAGTGGCAGTCTCCTTCTTTCCGAGCTCGCCCCGCTCCTTGCGGGGAAATACGACTTTCAAATCCTCTACAAGCCAGCACCGCAAACGTCGCTCAAAGCCTTCGAGCCAACCAAAAACAAGATTCTGCTCAACGTCATGAGTGACGTCACGAGCAAGATCACGCTTTTCTCGCGCCGCGGAACCGAATGGGTGGGCACGGCACTCAAGGAGAAAGCCGGATCCATCGAGGCCTACGCATTCGATGACGACAACTCCGACGATGCTTGGGTTTTGACCGAAGACTTCACCACGCCAAGCACGCTGTCTCTCTGGAATACGCAAACCGGCGAGCGCACCACGGTGAAGAAGAACCCGTCTTTTTTCGACGCGTCAAACCTCGAAGTTGCACAACATTTCGCAACATCGAAAGACGGAACGAAAATACCTTATTTCGAGGTTCGCAAAAAGGGACGCACGAGCCCTGGCCCCACACTCCTCTCGGCCTACGGCGGCTTCGAGAGATCGATGACACCCAGTTACAGCGGCTTGCGCGGCGCCGCGTGGCTGGAAAAGGGGGGCACGTTCGTGCTCGCAAACTTGCGCGGCGGCGGCGAATACGGACCTTCGTGGCACAAGGCCGCCATGAAGGACAAGCGCCAAAATGCCTACGACGATCTCGCGGCGGTTGCCGAAGATCTCATTCGCCGCGGCGTGACGACAGCGAGATCCCTCGGTGTCATGGGCGGGAGCAATGGAGGCCTGCTAACGAGCGTGATGCTCACGCAGCGCCCCGAGCTTTTCGGCGCAATTGTGAGCTTGGTGCCGCTGACCGACATGAAGCGGTATCACAAGCTTCTCGCTGGAGCGTCATGGATGAGCGAATATGGGGATCCCGACAATCCGGCGGATTGGGAAGCACTCAAGAAATTTTCTCCGTTGCACAATATCCGACGTGCTGCCTCCTATCCGCCAGTGCTTTACACGACATCAACGAAGGATGATCGCGTCCATCCGGCGCACGCACGTAAGATGGTCGCGCGTCTCGAAGCGCTCGGCCACACGCCACTCTATTATGAGAATATCGAAGGAGGCCACGGCGGCGCGGCCGACTTGAAACAGCGCGCTTATGTGGACGCGCTCATCTATACCTTTCTCGCATCACATCTCGGGTTATAATGTACTACCGTGAGGAGTACATAGGGGCCCCGGACACGGCGCCCGGCGATGCGTCGGAGCGAAACGCTATGTTGGGTTCGCGTTTGGCAGCTTCGAATGCAGCCTGCGCGAGGTGCTTGAAGGCATCGACGCGCGTATAGACATGATTGCCAAGGTCCGTGCAGCTTCCGCCGCGGGAGATGACGCCGACGATCTCGCCGGTTGAAAGATCGATGGCCGGACCACCGGAGTCGCCGCGGCAAGTAGCAGTATCGACCTCGAATTCGTGGGGGCCGAGCACCGCGCCGGTCTTGGCATTCGCACTTGGGCCCATCGCGAGAACGGTGCTCTTCGTGCGCGCGGCCCTGCGACCAATGACGTTCGACGGACCACCGCCGAAACCGACCGGCATGATGATCCCACCAGGTTCGACCGACGAACCAAGGCGCATCGACAGGACATGCACGTTCGGAATGGGACGATCGAGCACGAGGAACGCAACGTCGGCATCGCAGAGCACCTGCCCCGCGGGGTGCAACGTGCGAGCCCCATGTGCGACGGGGGAATCGGTGTCGGGGTGGAGTTGCGTGCCCGTGTAGACTGCAATCATGGACGGATCGATGTCTTCGGCAAGCTGATCGCCATTATGTGAATGGCCGCGCGCATCGCACGACGGTGTCGAAGTGACGGCGCGCGACACACAATGGCGTGCTGTGAGCACGAGATTTGGCGCGACGAGTGCGCCGCTGCAGAGCGTGAGATGCGCGGAGGTGTCGGCGGGCGTCGCAAGGGCAACGACACCCGAGGAAGCTTCCTCTACCATCGCATGCACGGCGCGATCATCTGGAACCTCTTCGCGCTTCACGCAGGCTCCTCCCAAAAGAAACGTGCCGACGGCAGTAAGCGTGATAGCGGGTGATGCGAGGGTGCGTGTCATGGACGATGCGACAAGTGCGGGCAGGATGATCCGCCGCCCTCATTCAATGTGAACGATCGAGAGCGATCGCGCGAGCACAGTGATGACGATTTCGTCCGGGAAAATGAGCCCACAACGTGTGCGCGCGCCTCACGACGTCGAACGATCGCGCATGCCTTCGAGTTGCGCGTTGAGCTCCGCTCCCACGAGGATCGAAAGGCTCGTGAGCCATAGCCACACGAGCAACACGGCGACGGCCGCGAGGCTGCCATAATAAATCGTGTACTTTGCAAGTGAACGCACGTAGACGCCGAAGCCCCAAGAAATGATCACCCATAGGACGACGGCGAGCAGTGCCCCCGGCAACACGCGACGCTTCACGCGCGCAGGGTAGGACACCGAGAACCGGAAGAAGAGCGCGAGAGCGAGCGCCGAAACACTCGTCGAGACGAGCAGCGCGAGCACGCCATGACCGGCGATCCGGAAGACCCTCGCGCCGCGCTGCAGGTGCACGAGCGACTGCCATTCGATGAGCGTGAAAGAGACGAGCGCGACGAACGCGAGCCCGGCGACGACGAACGCGAGTGAGAGCACGCGCTTTTTCCACCACGATCGACGAGGTGCGCCGACAGCAGTCTCGAGTGCGTCCATGAGCCCATGAAGACCACCCGCAGCGAGCCACACGAATCCGATCACGCCGAGCGGGCCCACGGCGCTCGCGCTCGCGAGGCGATCGATCTCCATTTTGATGGTGTCCTGCGCGGAGGGCGGAGCATTCTCGAGAAACGAAGCGATGAGCGCCGCGCTCTGGGTCTTCTGAAGGATGATGGCAGCGACATAGCCAACGAATGCGAGCGCCGGCAACAAACTCAGAAAGAAGTGAAACGCCATGGCGGGCGCCGCTTGGAAGGCGTCATGAAAGTAGAGTCCCTGCACGAGGCGGATCGCGCCGCGCGCGAAGTGCGCAAACCAAGGTGCACCGGCGGGCAGCGGAGGAGAGATCCGTGAGGGCTGTGTCTTGGTCTGATCGTGCATCGGGCGCGTCACGAGCGTGAAGAAAACGCGGCCTTGCGCGTGCGGTCAAACGCTTGTGCGCGCAATAGGACGTTGGAAACCACGCCGCTGCGGCCCCTTCCATCCACTCCGCGCTTCACGTAGTTTTAACCGCATGGTCAGACCCGGCAAAGGCCGGCGTGTCGACGACGACAGCGCGCTTCCAAAGGCCGTACGTTTACTAGCAGAGCACGTGGTTCGTGAGGGCGCCCTACGCAAGAGCGCACTCGTGAAACACGGGATCGCTCGAAGAGATATGGCACGCGCTCTCGCCGAGCTCACCGCACTCGATCTCGAAGTCACGAACAAATTCATTCGCGTACCGCTCGAAAGACAGCTCTCTGCCGAACTTGCAACCCATTGGTTGCCTCTCCGATCCATCGATCAGTACGTTCGAGGCGCGTCTCGGCGTGAGGCCATGCTCACCGCCATGAAACTCACTTCGTCCAAGCGTGCACGCATCATCGTGCGATCGACCGAGCTCGTTCTCGCGCCGTGGGACGCTCCCGTCTTGGACGACCGCGATCTCGATCGCCTCGAGGCAACCTTACGGTTGCTCGCGAACGCGCTGAAGCTCGCGCGGCGCAAAGCAGGTACGCTACTTCGTAGCGACGTCTCCAATGCACTGCACGCCGGCCTCGACCCCGCCATGGCGTCGGCGTCGAGTGTCGGCGATATCTCGATGCATCGCGTCCGCGCCTGCGTGGACGAACATCGCGAGAGCTCCGGCCTCACGTGGGTGCCAAAACTCGTTCGCGCGCTCGGCGGGCTCGCAGCACGCGACCGAGTCCACGCACAACTCTTTCGCGGCGCGCGTGCTGGCGAGCTCGAGCTCCGGCCCGAGAGTGGGATGGGGCGACTGTCGGAAGAAGACGCTGCGCTGTGTCCTTCCGGCCCGCAAGGGTCACGCCTGTCGTGGGTACGACGCATCGAGGATGAATCATGAGCACGCTGCTCGAGCCATTGTTCGCGAGCTCTCCATTCGATCAGAACCATGCTGATCCGTGGTCACGAACATTCATCGATCTGCCGTCGTTGAATGCCAAGATCACCAACGCCATCAGTGCGGCCATTCAGAACGTTCGGGTCACCGCGCGCACACCGGGTGGCGAGCTTCGAACATGGAGCATCCTCGTGCTCGGACCGGCCGGTGCAGGCAAAACGCACTTGTTCGCGCGCCTTCGACACAAGCTCGGTCCTCGCGCAATCTTCGTCCATCTGCGGCCGCTGCTCGGAACCGAGATGACGCCGCGCTACGTGCTCGGACAAATCATCCAACACCTCGCGTACGAAACGACCGAAGGCACGGGACTCAGGCAGCTCGAAGCGCTCGTTGGCGCGTCACTCGCGCAGCTCGAAGGATCGAATCCAGATTTTCCACGCGTGTTCGTCAACGAGGTCGCCGCACTCGACGAGACGACGCGCGCCGAGAAGATCGAGTGGGCCGTCGAAAAGCTCCTTCTACAGCATCAAGAAGCGGACGAGACATACCTCACACGCCTCCTCACGACTCCGTTCATGAAGCCCCCACAGCAGCGCGCGGCGCTCGCGTGGCTCGCGGGCCGCGAGCTCGAGGAATCCCAGATGCAGCGTCTTCGGGTGACCGCGGGCCTGCCCGAGGAACGCATCATCCAAGCGCTCCGAACGCTCGGCATCTTCGCTGCCCCCGGCGCGCCCGTCGTGCTCGTTTTCGACCAGCTCGAAAATCTCATGGACGGAGAAGCAACGGGAGCACGCGTCCGCGCCTACGCGAACCTGGTTGCCGAACTGTTCGACATGATGCGTGGCTACGTGCTCGTGCAGATGGCGCTCGATAGCGAATGGCAGCGAGGCATCGTCCCGGAGCTCAGTGAGGCGCAGAAGACGCGCCTCGGCGGAACCACGCAAATCATCGCGCTCCCAACGCCTGCTCAAGTGCGCGAACTCATCGCGCGATGGGTCGAGTACCTGCCACAACGCGACGAGCCGTTCCCGTGGCCGTTCGGCCATGAGCGCGTCGCAAAGTGGGCTGAGACGCCCGGGATGACTCCGCGCATGCTGATGATCGCATGCCGCGACGCACTCGCTCTCGGGCCAAACGCCTCGCTCGAAGAGCAAACAGCGAGCGCATCCGAGCCCGCCACGGCGGCGATCGACGGCGATCGCGAGGATGCGGCGCTCGAAGTGGCATGGGGAAAGCATTTGCAACATGCACGCATCGCGCTCGATGAAGCTGCCGAGGATCGACGAAGCGCGGATCCCGCACGGCTCGTTGGAGGCATCGCGTGCGCGCTGCGCTTCACGAGCGGCGTCACGACGAGCCGCATCGACGCGCGCCACCACCTCCAGATTCTCGCACGTCGTCTCGATCGACCCTTCGCCGTCGCCTTCCTTCACCAGAAGCACCCCAAGTCCGCCATCACGGCGCTCGAGCGCGCATCCGAAGCCTCGACCGAACACGCCGTGTTCCTCGTGCGAGAGCGATCCATGGATCTTCCTCCGACATGGAAGAAGGTGCACGCGACGCTCGCGACGGTCGTTCGGAAAGGCGCACGCTTCATTGTGCTCGAGCGCGATGACGCGGCTCGCCTGCTCGCGCTTGAAAGCTTCCTCGCGGCCGCCAAATCGCGCGATCTCGAGGACACACGCGGGCATGCATTCAGCGACAACGACGTCACGAATTGGATCGACCGATCGCTTCGAATCACCACATGGCCGATCATCGCCGCGATGATCGGCACCGAGAAGGAGGCACAAGAAAACGACGACCCGGTCGAGCCAATTTCGGCGCGCGATCCCGGTGTCGATGAAGCTTCCGCGCCCGAAAAAGCAGATGTCGCGTCCACGAGCAAACGAGCAGAAGGCATCGATGCGACGATTCGGGCATGCATCGGTCAGCTCCGGATCGCGTCGCTCGAGAGACTCGTGCGCGAGGTCGTGCGAGCAAAACCGGACGCAACGCGCACCGAGATCGTTACGGCAATCGATGACATGCCGAAGCACGTGCGCTGGTTCGGCCGCGCCATCGTTGCGGTGAGAGGCGCACGATGAGTCACTTCTCCGTCACGGAGGTGCGTAACGCGCTCAGGTGTCCTCGTATTTTCGCGCTCGGTCGAAGGGAGCGATCGGCCGTAGCTTTTCCCATCGGCTCATCGTGTCTCGGTGCCACCTTCCACCGCCTCGTCAACAGGTTTGCGACAACACTCGACGCACCGCCGAAGAGTGTCAACGAGCTTGCAGCGGGCACACCGCTCGACTCCATCGAAGCCGAGCTTCGCGTATGGCTACTCACGCTCCTTGACGACGAACTCACTGGCAATGCAACGCTCGCCACGATGCCCGGTGAAGTCGACGATCTCGCTCAAGCGTTGCGCGAGCTCGCGCATCATCTCGCAATGCGCCTGCGGCGCTTCGACGGAACGCCGGCGCAATCTCTTCGCAGACTCGTACGCGAAAGCGAGCATCTCGTGGAGGCGACGTTCGAAGACGGCGTCCAGATTCGAGGAACGCTCGACGCACTCTACGGAGAGCCTGATGGCTCTCTCGAGATCATCGAATACAAGCTCACTGATGAAGCCAATGACGCGCTCGATCGCGCGCAAGTTGCTCTTTATGGACACATGCTCAAACAGGCCAGGGGACTCGATGCCAAGCCGGTCGTGTTGAGATTCATGCCGATGCTGCGCGAAACGTCGCTCTCGACGATCGAGGCTGCGGACCTCGTCCTTCGCACGATTCGTCCGCTCGTCCGCAACATGATTCGGTGGAACGAAGAACCCCTGAGCGCACCCTCCACGGAACGACGCGATCTCTGTCCCGCATGCCCACTCGCAGAGGCTTGCGCCGAAATGTATCCCGAGCGCGTGGCACCGCGCGACGACCCGCCGGCAGGGGCGCCGCGGCTCGAGCCAGCCGGTGCGATCGAACCGGCGATGCCCGTCCACACAGCATCGACGTCCGATGAAGAAGGACGAACGCACGCGACCAACGTTCGTGATGCAATCCTCGGCGAACTTCGCAAGCAGGGCATCAACGCAATCTGTCCGCGTCCGCCAGTCGTTGGGCCAACACTCTTCGAGATTGAGGTGACGCGACCACGCGGATCGGTACGCGCGCTCGATCAAGCGGCCAAGGACGTCCTTCATCGCCTTGCCAGCGAAAACAGCATCGAGGCAGACTATGAACAGCGCGGCGGCAAACGCATTTACGTCGTTCGTCGCAAAGTCCCGCGGAAAGTTCTCCTGTCGTCGCTACTTGCCAATGCGCGCAACTACCTCTCCGAACAGCCAGGCCGGTTCGTGCTCGGAGAGCAGCCGACAGGCGAGGTTCTCTACGGCGATCTTTCCGACTCGAGCACCCCACACCTCCTTGTCGGAGGAACGACGGGAAGTGGCAAATCGGTGTTACTTCGAGGGATCATCGCAAGTTTAATTTACTATCATGGGCCTTCGTCCATTCGCTTTATCCTCATTGATCCAAAGCGCGTGACGTTCAATGTGCCATCCTTTCAATCCGCCGTTGGAAGTCATTTGGAGGGTCCCATCGGCTACGACGCCGACGACGCCATTCCTGTGATTGAGCGGCTCGTCGAGGTGATGGAGGAGCGTTACGAAATGTTCGCCGCCGCTCACGTGAGCGATATCCGCGAATACAACGAGCAAGCCAACGTCGCCGACCGGCTCGAGCGGAAAATCGTGATCATTGACGAATTTCAAGATCTGACAGCCGAAAAATCGAATGCGCGCCCCTTTTTCGACGGCGTCAAGCGACTTGGCGCAAAGGCCCGTGCAGCCGGCGTTCATCTTATTCTCGCCACGCAGCGGCCGGATAGAGACGTGGTACCTCCGCTCTTGAAGACGAATCTCGGTGGCAAGATTGCGCTTCGCGTCGCGTCGCAAATCAATTCGCGCATCATCCTGGACGAGGGAGGAGCGGAACGGCTGCTGGGCAAGGGGGATCTGCTCGCCAACCTTGGACATGGAGCGATGCGAGCGCAGGCGGCGATGATGTAATCGACGGAGTGGAGGGAGAGCTGGGTGGGACAAAAGGGGAAAGCCCGGGAGTGTGAGGCACTCCCGGGCTTGGTTGGGGGGAAAAATTCCGGCGACGTCCTACTCTCCCACACGGCTACCCGTGCAGTACCAT
>Ga0123357_10000092_pt1 | contig 72696 bp, 64 predicted proteins | sample TergutEmb28metaG_FD_89873 | JGI IMG/M metagenome (GOLD analysis project Ga0123357, IMG submission 89873) | Embiratermes neotenicus P4 segment gut microbial communities from Petit-Saut dam, French Guiana - Emb289 P4 | ecosystem: Host-associated > Arthropoda: Insects > Digestive system > Gut ...
CCAGCCTGCTGCGCGCCGCGAATGCCTTCGTTGGGCCCTGCGGTGCCTGCGCACGTACCACAACGTACGCTTACGCGGGCTCCTCGGGCCCGCCTTGGCCTCGCGTCGCTCGCGACGGCTGGTGCTATTCATCCAAGTGCCTCGGTGGCGTCGCCCATCTCGCGTTTGAGGTAGTCGCGCAAACGCGCTAGCAAACGCTGCTCGAGCTGGCGTACGCGCTCGCGCGAGATACCGAACCGATCGCCGAGATCTTGCAGCGTGAGTGGATCGTCGGCAACGAGGCGCAGATCAAAAATGGCAAGGTCCTTGTCTTTGCCAGACAGCGTTTTGCGAAACTCGGTGAGCTTGGATTTGACCAGCGCTTGAAGCTCTTCGTCGGCCATGGCGGCCTCGGGGCCGATGCCAACGCTTGGGATCATGTCAATCTTCGAAATGGCGCGCCCGTCGGCATCGCCCACCGGGGCGTCGAGCGATTTTTCGCTTTGCGCGAGCCGCACGTCCATTTCGGCGACATCGCTTTCGGGTACATTGAGTTGCTTGGCAATTTCGGCGTTCGTCGGGTCGATTCCCATCGCTTGAAGCTCGCTTCGCTTCTTGCGAAGGTTGAAAAATAGCTTCCTTTGTGCCTGCGTCGTACCAAGCTTCACCAGGCGCCAGTTGTTCAAGATGAAACGCAAAATGTAGGCGCGAATCCACCACGCGGCGTAGCTCGATAGCTTTACACCACGGTATGGGTCGTAGCGTTTGACCGCCTGCATCAGGCCAATGTTTCCCTCTTGCACGAGGTCCATGATGTTTTTGTAGGCACGCCGGTACTCGTAGGCGATCTTCACGACGAGTCGCAGATTCGCCGTAACAAGCTTCGCGGCCGTGGTTGGATCTTGCGTTTGGACGAATTTTGTAGCGAGCGTATGCGTTTGCTCGGGTGTGAGTAGCGGGTGGCGCTGAATCTCGCGAAGGTAAGCGGCCATAGGGTCGAGCCGCTCCATCGAGGTGCTCGAGATCGGCGCCGAAAGCGGAGCCATGCTCGAAGTCACGTCGCTGTCGACCTCGTCGTCGGCCGCTTCTGCTTCTGCGCCGAACGTAGGATTGGCATCGCTGTCGACGGGTTGATCGTCACCCACGCCAACGTCGACGACATCGTGCTCGTCGTCGTGGCTGCCGACCTCGATGTCTTCAACGTCCCCGACATCTCGTGCGCCTCGTTCGCCCGCTTGAACAGGCGATGCCGATCCGCGCGACAAAGACTTGTTCGTCCGCGGGAGCGCAATCACCTTAGCGGTGTTCTCGGTTTTTGATGTCTTCTTGCCCTTCGCGGACACTTTGGGCGAGCGCGGCACGGTCGTCGGTTTACCATGGTTCTTCGATTGAGTCAGCGTGGCCGCCGGTCACGCTAGCCCACGCTGGTCGGTGATGAAAAGCCGCTCAAACCAGTCGGCAAATTGCGTTACGACCGCGCCGTTGGGGATCAGATCGCCGCATTTAATTGCCCTTCCATATGGGCGTCCTGCTTCTTTCCGCCATGCGAGCCAGGTGTGCAGGCGTGCCTTTGGTGCATAATGCGCAGGGTAGGGGACGTTATAAGTTTTCTTTGCTTGTTCGATAACCGTCTGAGCGAAAACCCATGAGTCATCCGCGGCCGGCACAAACGGAGTGAGAAAAGCTTCAAGACCGCCATCGACCTGGTTGTTAGGCATGATCCATACGCCAACACGCAGACCAAGCGTGGTGTTGCCAATCCATCCCTCCGTGGGTATCGCATCAGGAAAGGGCTGAACCAACTGGGTCAATGTTGTCCGCACTTGATTCCAGCGATCTGCAACATGTTTACCTGACTGATCGTCGGCATCGAGCATGAGACCAATGCTTCCGGCTTCCGCCTTTGCTGCAATTCCGAAGTCTTTAATTGCTTGGGTGTCACCGCCTGCAGATTTTACCTCGAATCCGCCCCAGTTTCGCGGTTCTTGATCCCAAGTGGGGCGCATTTTACGCATGACATGGATCACCACGTGCTCGTCGTCAGGTCCCTCGACAATCAATTGTCGTTGAGAGCGTGAGGCTGTGGAGGCCATGATTAACGGATCTCTATCCCAGCTTCAGCGCTTCGAATGATCTCATCACCAGAATAGAATACTGTCTGTTCTAAGCCGCGCTGGACGCGATGCAAACCAACCTCCGGAACCAAATCCGGCGACTTCAAGAGAACATTCGCCAACCCCCGGAGGCAGTCATCACTGTGGGTCGTTGCGAATACTTGAACATCCAACTCCTTCGCGGTGTCCACCACCAAACGCCACATCTTCGTCATGGCGGACACGTGGAGCCCGGTGTCAATCTCGTCGACAAGCAACATCCCATGTTCTGCGCTCACAAGCTGACATGCCAGCACGAGGAGCCGGTTCATACCATCGCCCAAGCTTCCTAGCGGAATGCGATCCGAAGCTTCTTTGAGCCGAACAAATACTGCCTGCGCTTGGTAGACGCCTGCACCCACCCGCTCAACATTCGGTTCAACAATTCGTAGAGCGTCAATAACCTTGTCTTCTGCCGGTCGCGCCGCGACTTGCCCCCAGAGACGAGCAGCAGCCGTTCCCGCAACGGCACCCGTGCCAACGAACCGCACAGGCCGACGTTCCGACGGGAACGGGAGTGACGTGAGCAGGAGAGTTCCGTTCCCAGCGATTGGGTTGTCGAACGGTGGAGTCCCCCCTGCTGTCCATCGTAGCGATCTGGCCGGCCCTTCGACCACTGGTGGATTTTGCAGCAATGACGCCTGTGTTGGCGGAACGATCTCTGCCCGAACTTGTTGCAAGTTTCCTACGCCAGTCGTTTCAATCTGAAAATGGGTACCGATGGATGCCTGACGGCCATAAAAAGCGTGTCGAATGTCCGCGGTACCTCGAACGGAGTCGGAGGCAAATTCGTCGAACACAAGTTCACCCCGTCGTGCAGCTGCGTGCACGAGAGGCGATGGGCTTTGGCTGGCCAGCAGCTCGAGAGCCTCGAGGAGGCACGTCTTTCCTGCACTGTTCAATCCGACGATCAGGTTGATGCGCCGCATGTTGTCGACCCTGAGCGACGAAAAACAACGGAATCCGGAGATTTTCAGTGACGAGAGCATGTGTTTAAATCTTACCTTTTTGCCGGAAGTTATCATGACCGGCCTCTCACCACCGAATCGACAGAGGTCTGGCCGCGTTCCGAGTGATTCCCGGTGGCGGGCGAACCGCAGGCTCCGCACGACGTCCGTAGCGCCGCGTAGCGGCGCAGACGGGTCATCTGCTATCAACCGCGCTCAGCATTGGCTCTTGTCGCTTTGCCTATCGATCCAAGTTCGCTACCAATCACATTGGGTGGGCAGTTTCGCAGGCACCTTCCGCGCTACATCGCGGGTACGGTGATGCTCGCCGTTTTCCAGTTTTCCTTGAACCGCATCGACTGGTTGTCGAAGGCCATCATCAACGCCGTTTTCGCGCACCCGCCCGAGCGCGTCACGCGCCCTGCGGTTTTCATCCTCGGCTTTGCGCTCGTCGCTTTCGTCACACGCGTGGCGAGCCGCTGGTACATTTTCAATGCCGGCCGCGACGCCGAGTACGAACTTCGCGCACTCTTGCTCTACCGTCTGCATCGTCTCGGTACTGCATTTTACCGAACGATGTCATCGGGTGAGATCATGAGCCGTTCCACGGGCGATCTTCAGCAGGTCCGCCTTCTGCTCGGCTTCGGCGTTTTGAGTGTCATGAACGTGATCTTCGCGTTTGCGGGCGCGTTTCAGGTCATGGTGACGATAAGCCCGAAGCTGACGCTCGTGTCGTTCGTCATGCTGCCGCTGATGATCGTGCTCACACGAACCTTCTCACGGCGAATGTTTCTGAAAAACCGCGCCAATCAAGAGGCGCTCGGCAAGTTGTCCGATGTTCTTCAAACCAATCTTGCAGGCGTGCGCATCGTTCGCAGCTTCGCGCTCGAAGAGCGTGAGCGCCGCCGCTTCGACGTCCAAAACCAAGCCTATCTCGAGGCAAGTCTAGAGCTCGCGCGGCTGCGCGGCTTGATGATGCCGCTGGTTGGCGCGATCAGCGCGGTTGGCCTGCTCGCTTTCTTTTGGTACGGCGCGAGCCTTCTTCTTCGCGGGCCCGCTGACGGGGGCCTTACGAAGGGCGATTTTTTCGCGTTCTGGCTTGCCTACAGCCGCATGACCTGGCCAATGATTGCTCTCGGCTTTTCCATTTCGATCGTGCAGCGCGGTCGTGCAGGATACATTCGTCTCAAGCAAATCTTCGACGCAGTGCCCGAAGTGTCCGACGGGCCGCTGCCCGCGCCTTCAAGCATCCAAGGCACCATCGAAGTGAAAAACCTTTGTTTTTCGTATGGCTCGTATGGCCGAAAAGGCGAAGAAGGTGAGCACAAGGCTGTCGATGGTGTGTCGTTCAAAGTTAATTCTGGCCATTCTTTGGCCATCGTTGGCAAAACGGGCTCTGGCAAATCCACGCTCGCAATGCTTCTTGCGCGCCTTCTGCCAACGCCGAAAGGCACTGTGTTCATCGACGGCACAGACGTTTGCGATCTGCCACTTTCGTCGGTGCGCGAGTCCATTGGCTACGCGCAGCAAGATGCCTTTCTTTTTTCCACGACGGTCTCGAGAAACATAGGTTTTTGCCTGCCCGAATGCGAAAGCGATGCATCGACGGCGTGCATTCGCGATGCCGCGCGCGAAGCGCACGTGCTCGAGGAAGCGCTCTCGCTGCCCGAGCAGTTCGACACGGTCGTTGGCGAGCGCGGCGTGCAACTGTCTGGCGGGCAGAAGCAGCGCATCGCGTTGGCGCGCGCTCTGGTGCGTGAGCCGGTCGTCCTTGTGCTCGACGATCCGCTTTCGGCCGTTGATGCGAAGACCGAGGCGGCGATTCTCGACGCGATCGATCGTCAGGCCGAGGCGCGCACCGTATTGCTCGTCACCCATCGCGTTGCGGCGTCGGCGAGGTGCGACCACATCGTGGTCATCGACGCAGGCAAAGTCGTTGCGCAAGGCACGCACGACGAGCTCATTCGGCAAGAGGGCCTGTATGCGGCGTTCGCCGAGGAGCAGTCGGCCAAGACCTCGCTCGAAGAAATCGATGCTGCGGCGGAGACGGCCGAGTGAGCGCTGCTCCCTCCAAAGGTACGCCGCGCGAGAGCAGGCAGACTAGGCCGCGCGCCACTACGCTTCGCGACTTCCACGAAGAAGACAAGCTCGGCGCAGCGTACGACATGCAGCTTCTGCGCAAGCTATGGCCGTTCATGCGCCCGCATGCGCGCCTGCTCGCCGTGTCGGTGGGGTTCATTTTCTTCGTTGCAGCGGTGAACCTTTCTCGCCCCCTGGTGATGGGTAGGCTCGTTGCGCAAGCGGAAAGGGGGGAGCCATCGGGGCTGCTCACGAGTGGCCTTTTGCTCTCGGGCCTTGTCGTTGGCCAGCAAGTTTTGTCCTTCTTGCAGATGTACACGATGCAAATCGTAGGCGCCCGTTCCATGGGCGACTTGCGTGCACACCTGTTCGACTTCATGCAGCGGCTTTCGCTTCGCTACTACGACCGCACACCCGTTGGCCGCCTTGTTACGCGCGCCACCAACGACGTCGACGCAGTGGGCGAGCTCTTTGCTTCGGGTGTGCTCAACGCGATTGGCGATCTCGTCGTGCTCCTCGGCATCGTCGTGATGATGCTCAAGCTCGACGTCGAGATGTCGCTCTTTGCGTTTGCCGCGCTTCCACTCGTCGGCGTCGTTGTGTGGTTCGTGCGCACGCGCGCGCGCCACGCGTACCGCGACATCCGTGTGAAAACGGCGCGCCTCAATGCATTCCTGAACGAGCAGGTGGCTGGCATGAGCGTGGTTCAGGCGTATGCGCAGGAAGGGCCAATGGCCGCCGAATTCGACGGCATCAACATCGAGTATCGCGAGGCGAACAAGCGGTCGGTTTTTTACGAAGCCGTGCTCGACGCCGCGATCGAAATGGTTGGTACGCTCTGCATTGCGAGCATTCTTTGGTGGTCAGGCATCGATCGTTTGCGGCATCCTTCAACGGTGGCAACGACGGCGATCACGTTCCCACTCGTTGTTACCTTCACGCAGTACATCAAGCAATTCTTCGAACCGGTGAGCCTGCTCGCACAGCGCTACACAATATTGCAAAGTGCAATGAGCGGCGCGGAGCGCCTCTTCAAGTTTCTCGAGGAAGGCGAGCTCGAATCAGAGCCAACGAGACCACAGACACCAGCGAACGCCGAAGGCGCCAAGGTGCGCGCCGCTCCTACGCTGGCTACGCCACCGAGCGGCGGGCGAGGCGGCCAACGCGAACAGAGCGAACCAGCAGTCCGTTTCGACGGCGTTACCTTCTCGTACAAGCCGGGCGTCGCGGTGCTCAAAGACGTCTCGTTCGCGGTGAACGCTGGCGAGAGAATCGCGCTAGTCGGTGCAACGGGTGCCGGCAAAACAACGGTGACGAGCCTTCTGCTTCGTCTCTACGAACACGAATTGGGCACTGTGAGCGTTTTTGGGCGCGATGTGCGCGACTACGACCGGCGTAGTTTGCGCGCCATGTTTTCGGTCGTTCCGCAAGACGTGTTTCTCTTCGCCGGCACCGTGGCGTCGAACATCGCCATGAGCGATAGCGCGCCGGACATGGCGCGCGTCGAGCTCGCCCTGTCGAGAATCGACGCGCTCGACGTGTTTCGGCGGCGCCAAGGAGGGCTTCTATCTCCAGTGGACGATCGCGGCGCGAACTTCAGCGCAGGCGAGCGCCAGCTCATCGCCTTTGCGCGTGCATTATACAAAGATTCGCCGCTGCTCATCCTCGACGAGGCAACGGCGAACATCGACTCCGACACCGAGGCGCGCCTCCAAGCGGCGCTCGAGGTGGTGATGCAGGGGCGTACGGCGCTCATCGTCGCGCACCGGCTTTCGACCATCCGCGCGGTGAATCGCATCATCGTTTTTCACCATGGCAAAGTCGTCGAAGTGGGCACGCACGAAGAGCTCATTGCCAAGGGCGGCGTTTACGAGCGCCTCTACCGTCTGCAGTTTGCCCAAGACAAGCGCGAGCAACCTCTCTCCGAGGTGTAAGCGAGCACAGTCGACTTTCTTGACATCGTCGCGCGATGGGACGATGCCACCTTGGCGTTAACGCATCGACACCAAGGATCATGGACGACCTTCCTTCTCTGCCCCTTTCGAATCCGGCGAATCCCAATCGACGTCACTCCGACACGAATGCCGATGGCATTCGGGTTCAAAAGCCGCGTCGCGCGGCTCCCGCGGATGCCATTCGTCCAACGCGCGCCGAAGTGAACCTCGCCGCGCTCCGCCACAACCTCCGCGTTGCCATGCGCCATGCCGGCTCTGCGCAGGTTTGGCCGGTGCTCAAAGCCGACGGCTACGGCCACGGTGCACCGGCCGTTGCGCGCACGCTCGAGCAAGCAGGTGCCCAAGGCTTTTGCGTAGCGCTGCTCGAAGAAGCGGTGGAACTCCGCGACGCCGGCGTTACAGCGAAGCTGCTCGTCATGGGTGGCTACTATGGTGGTGCGTACGAAGAAATTGCCGCGCGCCGGCTCGTCCCTGTCATCTACGACATCTCGCATCTCGAGGGGCTCGCGCGTGCTGCTCGCACGGCCGATCACATCGTCGATGTGCACGTGAAGGTCGACACCGGCATGGCCCGCCTCGGTGTGCGCATGACCGATCTCGAAGGGTTTGCCGAAAAAGTTGCAGGTTACCCGCAAATCCGCGTTCGAGGTTTGATGACCCACCTTGCGTGCGCCGAGGCAGATCCATGTGCGGGCTCTGAACTCACGGGCTACACGGCCGAGCAAATTGCCCGGTTCAACGAAGCAGCGACGCGCCTCGCGCGCGCTGGCATTGCGCCGCGCGTACGTCATGCCGCCAACAGCGCCGCCATTCTTCGCGGCATTGCGCTGTTCGATGCCGTTCGCCCCGGCATCGCGATCTTCGGCATTGCGCCGGCGAATCTATCCACCGAGCTCCGTCCGGCCATGCGCATCCGCACCGAAATCGTCGACCTTCGCACGATTGCGGCTGGCGACAGCGTGGGTTACGGCGGGCTGTTTCGGGCAGCTTGCCCATCGGTCATTGCCACCGTGCCCATGGGTTACGCCGACGGCCTTTCGCGTACCCTGTCGAACCGCGGGCACATGATCGTGCGGGGGCGGCGCGTGCCCATCGTGGGCGCCGTTTCGATGGACATGTCCATGCTCGATGTGACCAACGTGCCCGGCATCACGCTTCACGACGAGGTCACGGTTTTGGGCTCGCAGGAAGGTGCTCTTGGCAAAGATACGATTTCCGCCGAGCAAATCGCCGAGCAAGCGGGCGCCATCCCGTGGGAAATCCTCACCTCGATCTCGCGCCGCGTTCCTCGTTTCTATCGCGAACCGTAGACGCGCTTTGCATTTGGGTGCGTAGCAGCTGGTAGCCTACCCGCAGCACGGCGTCGGCCGACGACGATGGATCGGTCGGCACCTGGCGAGCGAACATCGCAACGTCATCGAGATCGGTGCCAGCATCGACCACGATGGCTTTGGCGTGCTCGCGGGGCACGCCGCGCCCGGGTCCTTCTGGCGAAAGATGGCCAGGTAGATCGCGCTCGCGCATGACATGAGGCAGTTCGGGCGAATCGTGCGCGCCTGATTCGACGACGACATCGGGGTGGATGCCGTCGGCTTGGATGGCGCGACCGCTGGGCGTGTAGTAGCGCGCGGTTGTGAGCTTGAGCCCAGAGCCGTTGGGAAGCGGGAAGATGGACTGCACGCTGCCTTTGCCAAACGTGGCCGCGCCCACGACCCGAGCGCGCCCGTTGTCTTGAAGGGCGCCGACCACAAGCTCGCTCGCACTCGCGCTCCACTCGTTGACGAGCGCAACGACTGGAACATCCACGAACGCACCGCCAGGGCCCGCCGTGATATTTTCGATAGCTTCGCCGCGGTGGCGCATCGAGTAAATGCCACCGTGCGAGAGAAATTCGTCGGCAACACTGGTTGCTTCGTCGACGAGCCCGCCGGGATTCGAGCGAAGGTCGAGCAAAACGCCAGCCACGCGGCCGTCTTTGGCTTGCTCGCGGAGCGCGGCGGCGGCGTGCATCATTTCGTCGTGTGTTTTTTCTTGGAATTGCTTGATCCGCAGGTACACGGCGTTGCCTGCTAGAAGCTTGTAGCTCACGCTCGACACGTGAATGATCTCACGCACAAGCTCGAAGGTGAGCGTTTGGCCTGTGCGCTCAGCGCGCTCGGCATGCTCTCTAGCGGCTCCCGCGTCGTTCGAGTTCAAAGGCACAATACCCGAATCAGGTGCGCCCGCGACAGCCGTGCCGCGCCCGCTTTCGCGGTGAATCGTGACTTTTACTTTGGTGCCAGGTACGCCTCGCATTTTCTTGACGACGCGGTCGAGCGTTTCCGAGAGCACCTCGACCCCATCGACCGCCACGATTTGATCACCGCTTCGGATGCCGGCCCGAGCCGCTGGCGATCCTTCGATGGGTGCGATGACCACGAGGCGCTCGCCACGGCCGTCGACCTCGAGACCAACGCCGCCAAATTTTCCCTCGGTGTCGCTTTGGAATTGCTTCCACTCGTCGGGCGGCATGTACGATGAGTGCGGATCGAGGTTGTTGACCATGCCTTTGATGGCCCCCTCGACAAGTTTGTTTCGCTCGACCGGATCGACGTACGTAGTCTCCACTTGCACCAGAACGCGACCAAGCTGCGAGATCGCCTGATAGGGGTTTTGCGCTTCGGGCGTGGCTTCGGCGCGGTAGCCGCCGACCGCGAGCCCGCCAGCGAATGCGCCGATCGTGGGCACAACGATGCGAAGCACTCTCGACATGCGAGACCAACCAAGGACGCGATCACGCAACGAGCCCGACGAGGATTGCACGCGGCGAACTGTATCAGCGGTTGACGTGCCGCGTGATGGTGTGGCGTAGGCGTGGCGCGCTCTGCACCCAACGCGCGGCTTCCGGGCCGCTGTGTCGGCGTGACGCCCCATTTTGCCGCATAACAGGGCTCCATTCGCAATCTGCGAGGAAACTCCTTTACGGGCCTCGGTGAGACGTGGATTATTGGCGAGTCATAGGGTGATAGGGTCGGTATCATTACGGTCGTGCTGCACGATTCCAATTGCATCGACCGCCCACTGCTTCAACGTTAGCTGGCGGTGCCCTACCGCTCATCACCGCATCACAAGGAGGCCTCCCTTGGCGAACGACAAGGACTCAATTTCCAACCTTCGCACCGAAAGCTCGAAAACCGACAAGCGGAAGCAAAGTCTGTACTTCCCCGAGTCAATGCTTCAGGAGATCAAAGAAGAGGCGGCGCGGCTTGACCGCTCGCTTTCTTGGGTTGTCCAGCGCGCCTGGAAGATCTCACGCCTCGAGATAAAAAAACTTCCCAGCGTCAACGAAGTTGAAGGTGGCGAAGACGACAACGACGAGGCCTCCTCCTGACCTCGCGTCTCGCGCCCGCATCTAGAACTAGAACCGCTTTCAAGTTGACGCGAGTTCAAGACGGCGGCGAGGAGCGGACCGGAACAGCCTGCTTCGGCTTTGAGGACCGCACCGCAGCCGCCAACGCAGAAATCGTGTCAAATCGAAAGCGGTCTTGCGGGCGTGGCGCGCGTTCGTGTTAGCGCATGCATACGCATGCTGCGGTGTGCTTTAAGGCTGCGTTATGGAAGATCTAAAACGTAGCGCCGCTCGCACCACTCTCGCCGAGGGCTTCGCGCTTGCAGTACAGCCTGTAAGTGCGAGCACCATCACCACAGATGCGAGCGGGCTTGTTGCTGGCACCGTAGTCATCGGCGAGGTGCCCTGCTATCGGGCCATGCCTGAAGGCGAAAGCAAGTGCCCGCTCGTGCTCGTTGTGCAGGAAATTTTCGGTGTGCACGAGCACATTCGAGATCTTTGCCGGCGTCTAGCCAAGGCTGGCTACATGGCGATTGCTCCGGAGCTTTTCGTACGCCAAGCCGACGTCTCGCAGATGAAAGACGTGCGTGAGATCCTCGATGTCGTGGCGAAAGCTTCCGACGATCAGATTTTGCGCGATTTCGACGCAGCAGTCGATTGGGCGGCCAAGAGCGGAAGGCTCGACGGCGATCGCGTTGCGATTGTTGGCTTCTGCTGGGGCGGTCGCGTTGCATGGCTTTATGCAGCGCATTCGCCGATACTGAAGGCTGCGGTCGCGTGGTACGGCCGGCTGTTGTACCCAACGAATGCTTTGCAACCAACGACCCCGATGGACGTGGCGTCGAATCTCAAAGCGCCAACTTTAGGCCTTTACGCCGAGCACGATCCAAGCATTCCCGTCGAGCACGTCGACCAAATGCGAGCGCTGCTCAGCAAACCGGCCGAGCCGAACACCTCGACGGCGGCGAAGGCATCCAAGATCGTTGTTTATCCTGGTGCAGGGCACGCCTTCAACGCCGACTATCGCCCGTCGTACAAAAAAGACGCGGCCGAAGATGGTTGGAGGCGCATGCTCGAGTGGTTCAAGAAAAACGGCGTGTGATCCTTTCGCCGCTCATGCTTCTTTGGCGGAAGCCTCGTCGTTCTTCGCGTTGCCAGCTTTTGTTGCTTGCGCTGCTTTCTCGAGCTGTTTTTCGGGCGTCTCGTCGGTCGCTTCCTTCAAGCCTTGCTTGAAGTTCGCGATGCCCTGGCCGAGACCTTTGCCAACGTCCGCAATGCGTCTACCCCCGAAGAGCACGAGCGCGACGAGCGCGATGACAATGAGCTCTGTTGCGCCGACGTTCCCCATGATGAGGCCTCCTTTTATGCTTTCCTACCAGCCCTGGGGCCATGCAGCAAGTCGACCGCTGCGAATGACGCCACGACGGAAGCGACTGCTGCGATAGGAACCAGCGCCAGAACCACAAGCCACAGCCCTGGCGCTTCAGGCATGCGCAGTTCGAGCGCACGCAGAATGAAGAGCGCCGTGAGCGGTCCAACCGCGCCGAATCCGACCGCAGCAATGCTTCCGATCCATTTCCGGCGTAGCTTGAGCAAAGCGAAGAAAACCGCGCACGCAGCGCTGACACCCGATGTCGCGACAACGAGCGCGCGCACGGCTGGAGGCACCGAGCTAGCGCGCGCCCACGGAGCCATGCCCACGAGCGACAACGAGCCGCTGACGTGGACGCGAACGCGAAGGGCGGTGGCGGCAGCGCCCGCGCCTTCCGATGGCGCGAGGAGCAGGTATGCATCGTCGAGATCGATACGGCGCAGATCGTCGTTCACGTGAAGATTGGCGGCAGTGAACACGGCGCCGCCCATGGGCGCACGTCCAACGAGTCGCGCGGGACCCGTGCCGCAAAGCCATGTTGCCGAGACAAGAGGCACGGCGCGTGTGGTCGTGGTGCCGTCATGAATCGCCTCGCATGCAGCGCGCCCGTCTTTCACCAAGGCGTCGACAACGCGACCGGGCGCTCTAGCATCGCGACCGAGTGCGAACGACGTCATCGCGAGCAATAGAATGAAAAGCGCGGCCTGGGGCATGAGCCTCGCCATGGTACGTTCCGGCCGCTCGCCGAGGGTTGCCAGCACGAGCGCCTCGCCGCGCTCGACGAGCCCTTGCGCAACCAGTGCCCAACCAACGGGCCAGCCAGTAACAATGGCCGCTTCCGTTGCCACCGCGAGCAGGCTTTTGGCAAATGGCAGCAGCGTTGCCCAGGGGATGGTGGGGTCGAGCACCCAAGGCAAGAGCCGTACGCCGGTGCCGACCAGAGCTACGAGCAGCACGAGGCTGCACGCAACGCCCGCACCACGCAACGCAACACGTGCGATGGGATCTCCGCAAATCCGTAGGGGCGCAGCATGCTGCGCCCCTAAACGCCGACCGCCTTGAACTCGCGTCAACTTGAAAGCGGAGATGAGCCTCATGATAGCGTTGGACATCCCAATGCGGGCTTTCGTCTTCAACGCTACTACAGCCATCGCGGCGCTCGGCGTTCTCGCCTTGCCTCGCGCAGCTTGCGCTGACGACGTATCGGCCACTGGCAAGGGCGCTGTTGGCGGGGCGCTCGTTGGCAGCGAGATCGTCGTCTTTGGCGAAGCTCTGTTCGGCGTGCGTTCAACGCCGGCCTACATTCTTGGTGCTGTTGGTGGCGCTGCCGCAGGTGGCGTTGCTGGCTACTTTGTTGAGCAGGGCGCGAGTAGCGGGCGAGTGCCCTCGTACTTGCTCGCTGGCGGTCTTGCGCTCGTGATTCCGGCCATTGTCATTGCGCTCAACGAAACACGTTACGTGCCCTCCCAAGCTGCGTCTTCGGGTGCTCGAGCTGCGGGCGGTGGTGGCGTGAAAATCCCTCCGTCGTTATTCAATGTACGCGATTCGGAATTCGTTGTCGGTCTTCCAGTGCCTGAGGTGCGTCCGCTGTTTACCGCGGCCACCGCGGCGCAGAGCAATGCCTTTGCGGTGCGCAATTCGGGTAGTCCAGGTAATGAGGTCAACTTTCCTATTGTTGCCCTTCAATTCTGATTGATTGCCTGAGTTGATTGCGAGTGTGGGGCGATTGCAGCCAAGCAGTGGCTACGGCTGACACATCCCTCTTCGGCCTCTGCGGTGGGTAATTGTGCGGTTGCGCTTGCAATAGCCCGTGAGGCTGGTTCGCTATATCCTTAGGAAAAACCTTGGCTTGTCGCGACCCTGGTGCGCCATTGGGCGCCACCGCAAAAGGCAAGTCCGATCCCGAATATGTTCGATTAGCCCTGAAGGAGTACCGGTGAATACCGCGCGCAACGCGAACAAATTGCGAGATCCCGCGCTCGGGCGCGTGATTGCTGGACGCTACCGGCTCGAAGCCCGTGCAGGCGAAGGCGGCATGGGCATTGTGTACCGCGCTCGTCACGTTCTGATCGATCGCGTTGTCGCGCTCAAGCTAATTCGGCCTGATTTGCGCGGCGAAACGCACCTTCGTGCATGGATGCTTCGTGAAGCGCGTGCGGCCAACCGCGTTGACCATGCGCACATCATTGACATTCACGACATTGGCGAAACCGAAGAAGGCGAGCTTTACCTCGTCATGGAATACCTGGTTGGTACCTCGCTTTCGAGCGTGCTCGCCAAAGGGCCCATGCCGCTTTCACGCGGCGTCGACATCCTCGAGCAAATGTGCGCCGCTCTTGCGCGCGCTCACGACCTTGGCGTGGTGCATCGCGATCTCAAGAGCGACAACATTCTTCTTTTGACCCGGGGCGGCCGGAAAGACTTTGTGAAAATCCTTGATTTCGGTCTTGCCCATCTCGCCATGGACCCGCGCCTCTCACCCAAGGGCGCCGTGTTTGGAACGCCCGAGTACATGTCGCCCGAGCAGGCGCGAGGCGAAGAAGCCGGCCCGCCGAGCGATTTGTACGCGCTAGGTGTTCTTTTTTTCGAGATGCTGACGGGAACGCTGCCTTTTGGGTCGACCGATCGCGAGACGTTGCTCGAAATGCAGCGGAGCAAGGGCGCGCCAAAGCCGTCGACGATCAAGCCGGACGTGCACCCACGGGCCGAGGCCATCGTGCTCAAGCTTCTCGAGAAGGACCGACATAAGCGCTACCAAGATGCGCACCACCTGCACGAGGAGCTCAAGGCTCTGCAGCGCTCGCTTCCTTCGGCGTTGCCGCAGACACCATGGGAGGTCCAGCAGGCAGCACAAGAAAGCCACCTCGCTCCGCCGCCGCCGTCCCCGCAATCTCCAGGCGTGATTGAGTGGGCCAATCGCGCCGCACTCTTTTCGCGCATGGTGAGTAGAGTGTATGCTGCAGACAGTTTGCCGACGGAGGTGCATGCGGCGCTGACGCAGTCGTGGGACCTCGCATCGCGCGCCGCGCGGCTCGAAGGCGAGGTGGCGAGCCACACGCGCATGCTCGAGTCGCTCGAGCGCCGCGGCCGTGCGCTTCGCGCCGAGATTGGCCGTAAGGTCGAAGAGCTCGCCCACGAGGAGTCGCGTGCGCTGCGGGATGCCGCCTCCGAGCAGCACGAAGTCACGCGTCTTGCTGCGCTCGTGCAGGTGGCGGAGCGCGCCGCCGGGGTAGCCAAAGAGCAGGCGGACGAAGCCACGCATCTGAACACCAGCTCGCTGCTGCGTGCGGTTTACGAACGCTCGGGCGCTACCTCGGCGATGCTCGAGGCGCGTCGCGAGGCGCTCACTTTGTGCCAGCAGAAAGCCCATATCAAAGATGCGCACGCGAAAGAGCTTCGTCGGCAGATCGACGAGCTTCGTGCGCAGCTTGCACGCTACGCCGAGGCCCTCGAGGAAGATCTGGCTGCCGCGCGAGAGAAGGTCACTTCCCGCACGCGCGAGGGAATTGCCCTCGAGAAGTCGTTTTGCGACGTGTCCAATCTTCTGCTCAACCACCTCAAGCCCAAACCCGAGGTACGCGATCTGGTCGCCGAGTTATTGTCAGCGATGAACGGATCGGCAACGCCCAACATGGTCGTGAAAACTAGCGGGCTTGCGTCCGGCGCAATTCCAGAAAGCCGCCGTTTATCAGGATAGCCAGGATAGCCGGAACGACGCCGCCCAACGCGCTACAATCGGCTGCCCAATGAATTGCATCGCTGCCGCTGCGCTTGCTGCAACCGTGCTTCTCCTCGCTGCGTGTGGGGCAAGCGCGCCGCCGCCTGCGGACGCCCATGGCGCCAATGATGCTGCTGCCCCTGCCGCCAATGCCACAGGCGGCGAAGTGCGCGCAGTGTTGCCGGAAGATGCCGCTGCACCTGCTTCCGCCGATGCAGGTGCGCCTTCTTCTGCAGGTGCACCTGACGCGGCCGCACCCGCGCCAAACGACGAGTGCACGCCCATTGCGATGGATTTCGAAAAGCGTGCGCGCCCAATGCTCAAGGCGTGCTACCGCGAAGGGAAAAGGAAAGATCCGAATCTTACCGGCACTATCAAGCTTACGTTCAGCATCAATGTGGTCGGCAAAATCACATCCCCCACGATTGCTGAAAATACGCTGCCGGATCAGGTTGCACAGTGCATGCTTCTGGTCATCGAGAAAACGCCCATGCCCGAGGCCTCGAAGTGTCCTGGCAAGGTGCTCACCATCCCACTCGAATTCCCAACTAGACCGCTTTGATTTGACGCGATTTCTGCGTTGACGGCTGCGGTGCGGTCCTCAAAGCCGAAGCAGGCTATTCCGGTCCGCTCCTCGCCGTCGCCTTGAATTCGCGTCAACTGAAAGCGGTCTCACCTGCTACGGATAACCGATGACGCCGACGGGCGAGAATCCGTTGTCGGTCGTGCCGTCGCCGAGCTGACCATTTGTGTTTTCGCCCCAGCAAACGATGGCTCCGCCGTTGGTTGGTGCGCACGAGTGGTTTCCACCAGCGCCGATGTCACGCGCGGTGCTGATGATCCCCGAAACGTTGACGGGCGAGGCCTGCGGTTGAAAACGTGCATTATGCACGTTTCCGTCGCCGAGCTGTCCTTCGTCGCCGCGCCCCCAGCAGCTTATCTGGTGGTTGCGTGTGAGCGCGCAAACGTGTTCGGCTCCAGCGGCGATCTCCAGCGCATCCACGCCGTCAACGGCAGCGGGCGTTTCGCTGGGCGTTACGCTCGCCACGCCGGTGCCGAGCTGCCCGGTATCGTTTGCGCCCCAGCACGAGACAGAACCATTCTGCAGGAGCGCACATGTCGAGCGGCTCGTGGCAGCAACCGATGTAGCGTCGGTGATGAAGGGCACTGGCTGCGGCGTAAGGCTGTCGGCACCGTCTTCGCCAAGTTGATGAGATGCGTCGCCTCCCCAGCAGAATACCTGCCCTTGCGAGACCGCGCACGCATGGCTCTGGCCGGCCGCGAGTGCGGTTACGTTGGAAAGACTGCTGACCGTGGTGGGTGGCACGCGCTGCGCCTTCGAGCCGTTGCCGATTTGCCCCGCGCTGCCATCGCCCCAACACACGACCGAACCTAAATATTGTATGATACATGTAAAAGCATCGCCCGCGGCAACGTCCACCGCGTCCGAGACATTTGGAACGGCATGAGGCGAAGGCGCCATGGATGGTTGGTCGCGACCAAGCTGTCCGTTGCGATTGTCGCCCCAGCATGAAACATGACCCGTCGCGTGCACCACGCACGTGTGGCGTTGGCCAGACGCGATCGCAACGGCGTCGAGGATTCCGACGTCCTGTTCGGTTGGATGCATGCTCTCGGTCGTTATGCCAGTGCCAAGCTGCCCGGCGCTGTTGTCGCCCCAGCACTGAACCGTACCGTCTGGCTTGAGCGCGCACGTGTGCGCGGCACCGGGTGCAACCTTGATGACATCTGGCTGCAAGCCGCTGCGAAGGGAGCTATCAAGATCGCTTTCGGTGCCGGAGGTGCCAGAGTCGTTCGCGTTGGCGTCGCCGGTTGTCTCGTTTGCCTCGCTTGCGTTGTCGTCACTAGATGGCAGATCGTGAACGCCGACGATGGCGCTGCACGCCGAAAGCACCCCAATCGACTGCGCGGTGCCAAGAACCCAAGCGAGCCATGTCCTCTGGCGCATCATAATGTCCCCGCGATGAAGATGGTTCCAAGACCCACGCCAAGCTCCAATCGAGATCGTGGGCGCTCGCTCGCTCGCGATCGCGATTGGACGACTTGGTCGATTACACCGGCAGAGTGGTTCTTCGGTGCTGCAAAGGTAACGATGAATCCGCCCGCAAGCAGCGCGCCGCCGGCAAGGAACGCGCCGGTGGAAATAGCCCCCGTGGTCTTTGCACGCTGCGCGAGATCCACTCCGCCCTGATCGCAGCCCGCGTTGGTGCAGTGCTGCTGTGCCTTTGACCACGTCGACATCGTTTGAAGACCGAAAAATGTGCCGGCGCCGACGCCGACGATTCCGGTAGCGATCGCGATGTAGCCGACCGTGTGATGCGTGCGGCTCGCATCGCTGTTCCAGTCGACGCCTTTGTTGGAACGATTGCCTTGCGGTGCTTCTGGCGCTTGTGGCGTGGGCTGCTCGTCGCCAAGCGTTGGGATTTCGATCGCAAACGCGCGCTCAAAATGAGTTGCGTCGCTCGCATCAATTTCTCTAACGAATTTTTTCTTGCCCGCGGCCGTTGCCTCCACGGTGTGCTTGCCCGGGTCAATGGGGATCGCAGTGCCAAGCACGGCGTGGTCGATTTCGTTGCCATCGATCTTCACGGTCACGTGTGGCACGTGTGGCGCGATTGGCTCTTGGCTTGTGATGGTGAGGCGAATGAGCTGGGGCTCGATTCTTTCCGCGCGATCGCGCGCCATTTTCTCTCGGCTTTGTTGGCCAAGGCGCTTTGCCAAGGCAATGGCCTCGTGAAAACGCGTCCACGCACTTGCCGACTGGCCGATGTTTTCGTAGCAATCGGCAAGATTTATGAGAGCGCCGAACGCTGGTGCAAGCTTGTAGCTTGCAAGAAACTTTGGGCACGCCTCAGCGTAGTGGCCTGCGCGAGACAGCTTGAATGCTTCTTGGAACGCCGACTCGGCCATTGTGACTGCTACACTTGGAGGATCGGCGGCATGCGCGACCGATTCCGTCGATGCGATGAGCAACATCGACGCGGCAACAGCGGACGCGCGGACGCGCCCCGACAAGGCATGCAACATTGACATGGCTGCCTCGTGATCTCATTCGCGCGTTGAGGGCATTTCGTTATCGGCGCTGTCGCTACTGGCCGCTCGACTTGCTGCGGCGGGCGCATGAGCGCGCGCAGGTCGAGCGGGCTTGATGACTACGCTGGCCGCGACCTTTGGGGCTGGCGGACCTTGTGTAGATGAGGGCGTGGATGAGGGAGCTACGCTTGTGTCAATTGGGGCTGCTGCCGAGACAATACTTGGAGGCATGTCCCTTATTTCGACCGCAGAGCGAGAGTGTTGCGTCCAACCCGAAAAAAAATGCATCGCGCTTGCGACGCCTGCGGCTGCTGCAAACGCGCCGATCGCGCCGAGCGCAAGCCATGGTCTGCTGGTGCGCCGCGCAGTCTGAGCAGCAAGCGCAACGGCACCCTTGCCGGCTGCCGCGCCGTCCGCGTATGGCATGAGCGCGTTTGCGAGGTCGACGACACTCGAGAAGCGGTTCGCGGGATCTTTCTCGAGGCATCGAAGGACAATCGGCTCAAAGCCAGGCGGCAGGTTTTTGAGCGCTCCCGATAGCGGCGCAGGCTTATCGTGCAAAATTGATGCGACGACTGCACCAAGCGTTTTTCCATCGAAAGGGGGCCGTCCACTCACCAGTCGGTAAAGCACCACGCCAAGCGACCAGACATCGCTACGTGCATCGACCGTGCGGGCGTCGTGCAGTTGTTCCGGCGACATGAACCGAGGGCTGCCAAGCATGGCAGACGTGCGGGTGATGTCGTGCTCGCCCTCGCTCAAGAGGGTCATCTTCGAAACGCCGAAGTCGAGCACTTTGACAATCTTGGCCGCTTTTTTCGTTTGCCCTGTTTGCGCCTTTTTCGTCGTTCGCGTGATGAACAAGTTTGCAGGTTTGATGTCGCGGTGGATGATTCCGCACGCGTGCGCTTCGGCGAGACCCTCACACGCCTGGACCAAATAGGCGACGCTCTCGGAAACTGGCAGCCGACCGCGCTGCGTCGAGAGCTCGGCGAGGTCAGTGCCCTCGAGGTATTCCATCACGATGAAGGGCTGGCCGGTGTCGAGCGTGTCAACGTCGTAGACGCGTGCAATGTGCTCGCTTTTCAGCATTGCGGCGGCTTTGGCTTCGCGCATGAAGCGTGCGGTTGCCTCCGAGCCTTCGGCAGTGCCAAGCCCCTGGTGCAAAAGCTTGATGGCCACGAGCTGACCAAGTTGCTTGTGCCGTGCAGCCACGACAACCCCCATGCCGCCGGAGCCGAGCACGCGTTCGACACGGTACTTGCACGCGAGAATGTCACCTGGATTAACGGACTCCATGGCTCGGCCAAAGTTTACGACCGATCTTTGAAGCCGCAATTCAAGGCCAGAAATTCAAGGCCAGAGTAGGATAGCCGTCTGCAATGAATACCGAAAAGCTTGGGCCGCTTCGTGTTCACCGCGTTGTCGTGCAACCGGACGAGGCGAACCACAAAGGTGATGGCGAGCCGCCGCTGACCGTTATTCTTCTCCACGGCTTTGGTGCTCCTGGCGACGATCTGGTGGGGCTCGCTGCATCCCTTGGTGCACCGCCTGGCACAACGCTGCTTTTTCCAGAAGCCCCGAAGCGTGTTTCTGACTTTGTTCTTCTGCCATTTATGGGCAATGCGCGAGCCTGGTGGATGATCGACATCCGTAGCTTCGAGCGCGCCATTGCGGGAAATCTTTTGAGCGATCTCGTGCGCGAAGTCCCCGAAGGGCTCGATAGCGCGCGCGACGATCTGTCGAAAATGATCGATGCGCTCGAGCGGCAGGGAACTCCCAGTTCGCGCATTGTGCTCGGCGGTTTCTCGCAGGGTTCAATGCTCGCGACCGATTTCGTTCTGCGCGATGCTCGTTCTTTTCGCGGCCTGGTCATTTTCTCCGGCACGCTCATCGCCGAAGACGAATGGCGCCCGCGGATGCAAGCACGCGCGGGCCTTGCCGTATTTCAAAGCCATGGCAACGCCGATCCGATCTTGCCGTACGGCGTTGCCACGACACTTCGCCGCGAGCTCGAAGGTGCAGGGCTCAACGTGACCTTCTCGCCCTTTGCGGGTGGGCATACGATTGCACCGTCGGTGCTGCACGACTTCCGCGTGTGGTTGCGCGCTTTAGTGGCTTGTTAGACCGCTTTCAAGTTGGCGCGAGGTCGAGGCGGGGCCGAGGAGCGGACCGGAACAGCCTGCTGCGGCTTTGAGGACCGCACCGCAGGCACCAACGAAGAGATCGCGCCAAATCGAAAGCGGTCAATCGGTGACCGTGACCTTCTTCATTTGAACGGGTGTGATGGGGCGGTCGTTGGCGTCGGTTCGGGTTTTTTCGATTTGTTGCACGACGTCCATACCCTCGATGACTTTGCCAAACACCGGGTGCTTCGAAGGACCGGGTGAGAACCAATCGAGGTAAGCGTTGTGAACCGTGTTGATGAAAAACTGGCATGATCCGCTGTTTGGACGACCGGTGTTTGCCATGGAGAGCGTGCCAGGCTCGTTCGACAATTTGGCGTTGGCTGGGTGCTCGTCTTGGATGGTGCCATCAGGGCTGTTGCCAGTTCCGGCGCGGCTGCTCTTTGGATCACGGCTGTGGGGGCAGCCAAATTGCAACATGAAGTTGTCGATGACTCGGTGGAAGTGTAAGCCATCGTAAAATCCGCTTTTCGCAAGCTTGATGAAGTTGCTGGCGGTGATGGGCATCTTGTCTTTGAAGAGTTCGACCTTGATGTTACCGAGCGAGGTTTCGAGCAACGCAATGGGGTTTGCCATAAGCCAAGCAACATAGCTTGTAGCGTTGCCCTTCTTCTAGTCTCTAGTTTCCATCCACTTCGATTGGCACGATGAAGGTCTGCGCGTGTGCAAGTGGCTGGAATTCCATGCCGCGCGCGTAGGTTTCAACGCAGCTGCGCATCGCTGGGGTCGCGCCGGCCGACGATGTACTGTGCACGTGACCATCGACACCAACGAGCATCACAACGGTGAGCCGCGATGTGCGGTCGGTCGCGTTGATGCCTTGCCAACACGTGCTGTCGAGATGAAGGTGGATGATTTCGTGCGGTTGGCCATCGTGCGCGGCAACTGGCGTGTCGCGTTTCGATAGCAAACCGAGAAGAAGCGTGTCGCGTTTCGATAGCAAACCGAGAAGAAGAAGAATGCCCAGCCCAAGGCAAAGCCCCAAGACAAGATAGCCCGCAGCAGCGAGCCACGATTGGGTGAAGTAGCGTGGGCGCCGCCGGAGCCGGACGTGCGCGCTAAAGGTGCCACTCGGATCGCCTGCGCCCGGTGCACGGGCCGATGCCGGGTTTGGATCCGGGTCAAGCTCGGCAGGAGAAGGGACGATCGGGCCAATCATGGCGGATTATTTTGATATCATTGCACAGCCCGAGCCTGCATGTGTACGCGATTGACCGCCAGTGTGGACGCAGCCGTCCAGCCGATGCTGGGTACCGCAAGATCCATATAGGTGGGCCGTAGGATCCGCCCTTGATCTCGACCGTGTTAAAAACTTAGCGCTTCGACGCACCATTCTCTGACTTGCGGTCGAAAGGTGCTTTATCCCTGATGAAAAAGCACACTCCGCCCCTGCCTGCCGACCTTGTACGAAAGCTCGACGAACAAGGTCGTGCCAATCACCCCTCTACAAAGATCACCGACCAGACCGTGATCGATGCGCGTTTCGACGCCGTCACTGTGGTGGGTGCACGTTTCGATGACATTACCGTAGTTGCAGCTGCCGAGAACGTTACGCAACCACGGCTCGATAATCTCGATGGCCTCGATGATTCCGAGGCGCCAATAGAGTCGGACGCAACCATGCTTGCACGCCTCGCGCGCCTCGCGCGTCGCCCGCGAGTGCCCCCGCCTCGTCATGCATGGCCGCCGGCGTGGGTTGTTGTGCTCACAGTGCTTTTTTTCTTCGCTGCTGGAGCCATCTATTGGCAGATGCATTTGCTTATCAAAGCCTGTTCTCCCTAGCAGGCTGCTGAAGAAGCCTTCAGCAGCCTGCTAGTCACGTTTCATCTCGGGGAGGCACGCGCCTCCCCGCCCCAACACTATTCGCATTTGCCGGTTTTTTTGGGGTCCCCACCCCACGCGAGCGCTCCGCTTGATGACGACAGCGCGTGTGGCGTGCACGCTGTTCGTTCGCGCTTTCGCCACACGGTGCCACACGGTGTTGGTGTGCGCCTTGATAAGGGTAGGGGCGCAGCATGTTGCGCCCCTACGAAGAATGCGTTTGGATGCGTTTTGTTGGACGATGCCGCGGGCCGGCGCCATGAATGGTGCCCCTACGTGGCAGACCCTAACTGTTCCGCCCCCTTGAGAGCGGTCTGGGGCATATCCCGTGCAATGAGCGTGTGACGGAGGCGGTGCGCGTGACGCAATCGGCAGAACTCGCATCGTCAAATCAGCGTCGACGGCGCCCGACTTCGAGCAGCCTACAACGTGCGCGTGAAGGCGTACATCGCGTGATGCCGGCCTACGAGGAATGCGATGTCCACCATGCCAGGCAGATCCTGCGCGACAATTCATTCGACCGCGTTGCTTCCGACGACGAGCTTGCCGCGCTGGTTGCCAAGTTTGCCATCATCACGTCGACTCCGTATGTGGAAATCTTGCGGAGAATGCTCGGGATGGAACAGGTGAACGAGCGTGCTGCAAGAACGCTGTTTCGTCGCGTGCTCGCACATCGGCGGCGTCTTTCGAAAGCGCTTGGCCGACAGGTTCATGTGCGCGTTGCGGCTCTCGACATGCTCTCGATCCGGACTGCGCGCTCCAAAAACGATACAGAGCGCGATAGCCTTCCTATCGTAGTCACACCTTTGTTCATCGAGCGGGCGCTCGACGAAGCCAGCTCTGATTCGGTCACGGGGCTGCCCCAACGCGCGCACTTTGTAAGCCTTGTCCGTCACGAGCTATGTCAGCGTCATCGTCGCAACGTGGCTGTCGTATTCATCGATCTCGATGGCTTCAAAAACGTGAACGACGAGCATGGGCACGGCGTAGGCGACGAGGTGCTCCGGATCATTGCGCGACTGGCTCGCGCAACGCTGCGCTCCGGAGATGTGATCGCTCGCATTGGTGGAGACGAGTTCGCGCTCCTTTTGCTCGAGGTCTCGACCGACGAGGCCGAGATCGTGGTCGAGCGGCTACGTATGCGTTTCGAAGCGCGCACGGCTCGTTACGGCACGTCGTTTTCTGCCGGCATCGTGCTTGCGCAACCTGGCGATACGCCCGATGGCCTGCTTCTGCGCGCCGATGCGCGCATGTACCGCGATAAGCGAACGCGCGCCGCGCGATCGAGCGAACACGACTGCCGGAAGTACTTCCAGTATGTCGTGGTAAAGTAACGAGTGTGCAGTTTCGGCTTGGCAGTATTCCCGTTCGCGTGCGTGCCCCCTTTTTCTTCATGGTCCTGCTCCTTGGCGCAGGCACACGTGACGAGGGACGCGACGGCCGCGCAATCTTGATCTGGGGCGCCATCGTGTTTGGGTCGGTGCTGTTGCATGAACTTGGCCATGCGCTCGTTGGCCGCGCGTTCGGTCTGTCGCCGCAAATCGAGCTTCATGCAATGGGCGGAACAACATCGTGGACTAGCGGGCGCGATGTAGGTAACGCGCGCAGCATTGCCATCAGTCTTGCAGGGCCGTTTGCCGGTTTCGCGCTTGGGGTCCCGCTGCTCGTTGCAACCCACATGGGGGTTCTCGCGCCACACACGGAGCTCGCACGCGGAGCGCTTACTCAGCTTCTGTGGGTGAACATTGGCTGGGGCATCGTCAACCTCGTGCCCATGTTGCCGCTCGACGGTGGCAACGTGATGCGCTCGCTTCTGCAAATCGTTACCAAGGGCAAAGGCGAGAAGGCAGCGTGCATCGTTTCCATTGTTTTTGCCGGCGCCATGCTTCTGTTCGGTTTGGCTTTGCGATGGATATGGTTTGCCATGCTTGGTGGTCTTTACATGGCCTCGAACATTCAGGGGCTGCGCGCCGTGAGCAACAATCGGGTTGCCAATGCCTCGCTGGCTGCCGCGATCCAGCAGGCGTACCGCGCGCTCGACGCGCACGACGGTGCTGCGGCCATCTCGGTTTTGGGCCCGGCCATCGTTCCGGGTGTGTCCCAGGAGCTTAGGCAAGTAGCGCTTCGTCTTTTCGCGTATGCGCTTCTTCTCGAAGGCCAATGGGGCGCGCTGTTGCCCATGCTCGAGACCGAGCGAATGATCATCGGGGTTGGCGAGCTCGAACGCTATGCAACCACGGCGCGCGAGCTTGGGCGTAGCGAAGAGGCCGCGCGCATCGATTCGGTGATCGCGTCGATGCGGCCGCGCATGGCCAACGATTTTAGCTAGGGCGCAGCATGCTGCGCCCCTACGACGTAGCGAGGTCGATGCCAACAATCTTCATCAAGCGCAGCGCGTTTGAGCTTTGCACGATGCCTTGTCGAAGACGGTAGTCGAACGTCATCACGTCGCCTTCGACCTGCTCCTCGAAGTGCACGTTGCGTACGCGATCGGGCATTTCGCTTTCCAAATCGCCAAGGCCAAGATCGTGCGTGGAAACGGCGCCCATGGCCCCGAGTAGAACGAGCTCGCGCAGAATGGCGCGCGCACCGATGAGTCGTTCGCGCGTATTCGTTCCATGGAGAATTTCGTCGAGAAGGAAAAGCAGCGTTGCCGTGCTAGCGCCTGCGCTTCGTGTCGCCTGCTTTTTTGCCATTTCGAGCACGAATTTCAATTTCTTCAGCTCTGCGTAGAAACGGCTCGTGCCTTCTTCGAGCGAGTCGGACACCCGCATGCTGGTTGCGATGCGCACCCGCCCCAAGCGCATGTATGTTGCACACACAGGTGCGCCCGCATTGGCGAGCACGACGTTGGTGCCAATGGCGCGAAGAAGCGTGCTCTTGCCGGACATGTTGGAGCCGGTCACGACGAGCGCATGTCCGGGCCCCGCCATGGCGACGTCGTTGGGCACGCGCTTTTCGGCGTCGATGAGTGGGTGACCAAGCGCCGTGGTCTCGAAAACTGGCTCTCGTACGAGTTCGGGAAAGGTGTGATCGGGCCGCTCGAAACAGAAGCCCGCAAGCGACGCGAGAGCCTCGAGCTCGGCGAGCGCGCGAAACCACCCGAGCGCGGCTTTCCCTGCGCGCGCGCGCCAGTTGTCGAGCGCGAGTGCGCACCATAGCTCCCACATGAAGATTGGGCCGATGAGGAAACGGAAGGCGCCGTTGTTGCGCGCATCGAGGAAGCTCACGATGGTCGAGAGTGACGCCATTTCGCGTGTAGCGATTGCTCCGCTTTCTTTTAGAAGTGCTTGCAGCTGGGCGAGCGCGTCAGCTTCAAAGGTCTCGTTTTCAAGCAAGGCGAGCATGCTCGCGTAGCGCGAAAGCGCATTCTCTTTCGACGACGCTGCATTCAAAATGGGCGAGATTCGTGCCGCGAGTGCCACGAGAACCGCCGCCGACAGCGTGAACGCTAGAACGAACGCCAAGCGTGGCACGACTCCTACGGATGCACCGATGGCCGTGCTCACGGTGATCGCAGGCAAAATCACCCCCACGATGCGGAGCGCGCCGGGCAATCGTGGTGCGTTCGACTGCGCGGCCCACATCACGAACGGACGAGGATCGGGCTTGCCTTGCTCGATCAAGCTTCCGACCGCCGAAAGCTCTTCGCGAAGGCGCATGCGTGGCGCAAGATCGAGTACGGCTTTTTGGCGTGCGCGCACGGCCGCGAAGAAAGCCTCATCATCGACATCTTCGAGCGGCTCATTGCCCGACAACCAGCCCGCGAGCACTTCTTCGCCGAAGCGCGTGGAGGTCGTGTCAACGAGCTGAAAGAGCGACGCGCGGCCGAAAATGTCGAGATCGCCTGCGTACGCATGCGTAGCGACGGCCCAACCTTCACCGGTCGAAGGGAATGCTCGCCACTTGCCGTCCATGCGGGCGATCGCCTGCTCGTGGAAGCGCTGCGCCGCGAGTTTGTGTTCAAGTTCGCCATGAACGCGTGCATGGATCACGACCAGGGCGCCGAATGTGCCGACCAGGCCAACGACGCCGAGCCACGCATACGAAGGCAAGTGTGCCCATGCGACTGCGACGAGCATCGCAAAGGATGCGCCGAAGACGACGAGGCGTGCGTTTGCGATGGCATTCGCGCGGGATCGAAGCCAGCTTGCCTCTTGCTTGCGCTCGGCCAGGGCCTTGTCGTGGGTCTCGCGCGGCCCTTTGCCCGTTTCGTTGCTTGCTAACAAAGATGCATTCTTCACGCGCTGTGGGCATCTACCACGCCCGCACGGGAGCGTGCGCATGCCACGGCAACTGCGAAGCCGGCAAGCGAAAGACGCGGACCCATGAGAGTGCGCATAACCAGATCGGCATTGGCAAGTGTCACGATGGCGCGGTTGACATCGTGTTCTGTGCCGCCCACGCGCACATGCAACCCGCCGATGGTCGCTGGAATGCGATGCGTAGCAAGGCAGAGCAAGGCGCGTAAAATGGAGATTTCGTAAGTCATGGGTGCATTATGTTCAGCACTGAACGAATGGCCAAGTTCATGGCTTGTGCATGTAGCGATTCGCGTTGGGACCGCGTAGAGGACGTATTCTTCCCATGCGACCTCTCGTGCTTCTGTCGAACGACGATGGCTACTCGAGCCGCGGTTTGCGCGAGCTTCGCGATGCCTTGGTCTGTTGGGCAGACGTGGTTGTCTGTGCACCGGAGACCGAGCAGAGTGCGATGAGCCACTCGCTCAGCCTGCATCGACCGCTACGTGCACGTGAGACGGGAAAGAACGCATTCGCCATCGATGGAACACCCGCCGATTGCGTGTATGTTGCACTGTATGCGAACAACCGTTTCTTGCCGCGCTGGCCAAACATCGTTTGCTCTGGCATCAACCACGGTCTGAACCTCGGCCAAGACGCCTTTTATTCAGGCACCGTGGCTGCGGCGCGCGAAGGTGCTTTGCGTGGTATTCCATCCATCGCGTCGAGTGCGCATCCCAACGCTGATTTTGCAATCGTTGCCGATTTGACCAGTCGGTTGGCGCGCACACTTTGTCAGCAGTCGCGTGCGAGCATGAGCGAGGTCGCACGCTCTGCCATGCCCTTTGCGCGCCGCGTGCCGCTGCTCAATCTGAACGTTCCTGCCAATTGGACTGGCGAGGTTCGTTGCACGCGTCTTGGTGCGAGGCTCTACGAAGAGATTATCGACATTCGGGTCGATCCGCGCGGTCGTGAGTACATGTGGCTTGGTGGTCCAGGGGTTCGCCACGAGGTTGACCCAGGCAGCGACACCGACGCGTACGATGCGGGAGCGGCTTCAATTACGCCGCTTCTCTTGGACCTGACACATCACGACAACGCGGCGCTGACGGATGCATTGATCCAAAGCATGAGCGAAAGGCGCTTAGAGCATGTTTACCAGCCGTCGCGAGCGACGCGAGGTCAAGGCGGGGCCGAGGAGCCCGCGTAAGCGTACGTTGTGGTACGTGCGCAGGCACCGCAGGGCCCGCCACACGCGTCGCACATCGTGGCGCGTAGCAGGCTGGTAAACATGCTCTTACTTGCTGCGTTGAATTCGCCGCAGGATCCCGCCCCGGCGCACCATCATCGTGACCGCGGGTACGCCGACGACCGCCAGAATTCCACATAGCAAGGCAGCCGTGCCTACACCGCCAATCGATATGAAGAGGTTGTCGAGGAGCATTTCTGATTCTCCGATGGCTGGCATCTCCAAAAACAATCCAGCCGGCCAGTATGTTTTGGTCAGCTGGCCAGTTTTGTCAAGCTCCTGATGTTCATAAATGTCCGATTTTTTATAAATGTGCGTTAAATCTCGAAAATGGCGAGCAATATCGCGTCAAGAGTTCGCAACACTTCGCCCTCTTCTTCTGGCGTCAGCGGGTCGACCGAGTGGTGAATCGATAAGCCGTCGAGCGTTGCGAGCAAGAGGCGCGCAGCGAAATGCATGGAGACTTTCGGCTTGAGCCCCAATTCGATGAGCCGGCTAAAACCGATGTTGACGATGTGCTGGCGTGTTCGGCGCATATGCTCGGCGAGCGCACCACGGATGGCAGGGTTCTGGCGTGACATCACGTAGAACTCGTCGACCACGCGAACCTCGGGCACTGCGTCGCGACGCATGGCCCACATTTCGAGAATGGCGCGGTGAATGCGATCGAGCGCTGACCCTGGCTCGTCGAATGCTGCGAAACCTCGTTTCTCTATGACGTTCCAGCATTGTTCGAGAACGCGCTCGTACAGTTCCTCTTTGTTCTCGAAGTGATAATGGACCGCGCCTTTGCTCATGTGGGCGGTGGCAGCGATGTCTTTGACGCTTGCCTCGGTCAAGCCCCGCGCGGCGAGCGTAACGACCGCTGCATCGAGAACTTGCTGGCGGCTTGCTTCGCTTTTCCTATACGACGAACGCCCCATCGAGGAATTACCTAAATTTCCACGCTAATGTTCGTGCGACTACGCTTCAACAAGCATATCGATGACATAACGCGTCAATTTCAAGGGACGCTACCTTGATGCCGCTTTTAGCAAACATGCCGGTACACCTTCATGCGTTGCGTCAACTGGCTATCGAGCCAGCTTTCATGCCGCGGATGGCTCCCGCGCTGATTCCCGCAGAAAGCGGCCAACGTGCTCGGCAACACAAGGCGAAAATAAGATTGCCAAGTGCGCAACATCGGAAACTTCGACATCTTTGCCTCCGCGCGATGCGAGCGACGAGGTCTCTTTCGGGTGAACGAGGTTGTCATGCGTTGAATAAACCGACAAGCATGGCACCGGTAGGTGCATGGTTGCATGCGAGGCAAGCAGCTTCGAGCCGCGCAGAAGGCTTTTGGCGCCGGCGCCAAGGAGCAGTTGCCCGCGCCATGCAACGCCCGCATGCGGTGTTGCAAGGGTCACGCATTTGCGGACTTTCATCACGCCGTCTGCCTTATTTTCGCCTTGATTCCGTATCATTTCGAGCGCGACGAGGCCGCCCATCGAGTGGCATACGAGATCGACTCTTGGGTCGCCCGTTTCGATGCATACCTTGTCGACGAAACGAGCGAGGCGCTTAGCATTCGACGGGATTGAGGCAAACCACGGGTAGTTGATCGCGTAGAGCGGGCCAAACCCTTGGCGACCAAGTGTGTGGGCGAGGTACAGAAAGTCGATTCGGTTTTGCGTGTAACCGTGGACAAAAACAATGGGTACGCCAAGAGCGGCTTTGGACAAGGCCTTGGTTCGGCCAACCACGAGCCCATCGAGGCGCCGACCGATGAAATAGAATAGGAGAAGAAGCGGCTGCGTGAACATGGTCACAAGCAATTCGCGCAAAAGGGCGCGCGCGCTTGTTCCAAAACTTCGTTTTGGCGCATACGAAGACGCAACCGCGAAGGTTCCCAATGCGTAAACCCCAACGCCTGCGCCATACACAAGCGCAAAAGCCAGGAGCACTTCGATGGCAAGGCGGGTGACCAGGCTCTCACCTCATCACCAATATTATCACATTAGTGTCCGCTGCTGCCTTTGACCTCTGCGACCAACGCTTGGATCGTCTTTTTCGCATCGCCGAGCACCATCATCGTGTTCGGTTGGAAAAAGAGCTCGTTTTCGACACCGGCGAACCCTGGGTTCATGGTCCGCTTGAGAACGATCACGCTGCGCGACTGCTCGACATTGAAGACGGGCATGCCGTAGATGGGGCTCGATGTATCCGTTTTCGCGGCCGGGTTGACGACGTCGTTGGCGCCGACCACGAGCACGGCGTCGGTGCGCGCGAAGTCGTCGTTGATCATGTCGAGGTCGAAGAGCGCATCGTAAGAAATATTGGCCTCGGCAAGCAGCACGTTCATGTGACCGGGCATGCGGCCGGCCACGGGGTGGATGGCGTAACGAACCTCGGTTCCGTTCTTCTCGAGTGCAGCCGCGAGATCGCGCACGGCGTGCTGGGCTTGCGAAACGGCCATGCCGTAACCGGGCACCACGATGACCGACTGCGCAGCCTGCAGCACGGCAGCGGCATCTTGAACCGTGGCTTCATTGAAGCTCCTCGCGGGCCCGAGCTGCGCGACGCCGCCGCTGTCACCCGTGCCGAACGCGCCGAAGATCACGTTCGAAAAGGATCGGTTCATCGCTTTGCTCATCATCATCGAGAGGAGGAAGCCGCTCGAGCCATCGAGCGCACCGGAGATGATGAGGATCTTGCTATCCAACGCGAAGCCCATCGCGCATGCGGCGAGACCCGCGTACGAGTTGAGCAGCGAGATGACGACGGGCATGTCTGCGCCACCGATGGGAAGAACAGCGAGAACGCCGAGCGCGAGGCCCGTTGCGTACAGCGTGAAGAACATCCAAACCGGAGCCGACGCCGGAGCCACGACTTGGAAGATGAGCAACGCGAGTGCGCCAAAGAACGCGCCAATGTTCATGACGTTTTGTGCACGCCAAGTCACCGGCGCACCGGTGATGATCCCCTGAAGCTTGCCAAACGCGATGATGCTACCGGTGAACGTGAGCCCGCCGAGAAAGACCTCGAAGCCGAGCGCGGTCATCGTGATCCGGTCGAGATGGTGACCGGCCGCCATGGCGCCTTCGCCCGCGAGCATGGCGGTGGTGGTGTCGGTGATCCCTTTCAGCTTGTGAAATTCGACGACGCCGACGAGCGATGTTGCAAGACCGCCGAACGCGTGGCTGAACGCGATTCGCTCGGGCATCTTCGTCATTGGGATGCGAAGCGAAATGGCGGTGCCGATCGCTCCGCCGAGCAAAATGCCGGCGATGATCCACTCGTACGAGACGATCTCGCTCTTCATGAGCGTGGCAACGACTGCGATGAGCATGCCGAGCTCGCCATAGAAGATGCCTCGACGCGCCTGCTCCGGCGAAGACAAGCCACGAAGGCAGAGGATGAAGAGAATGGACGCTGCGAAATACGCGAGCTCGATGATCAGCTCCAAAGGCGTCATGATCTTCAATCCTTCTTCGCGCCCGAAAGCGCGGGGGTTTTGCGGAACATGCGCAGCATTCGGTCGGTGATCATGAAACCACCAATGACGTTGATCGATGCGGCGGTCACGGCAACGCAACCAAGGATCGACGAAAGCAAATCATGTTTGCTGCCGGCGGCCACGAGCGATCCGACGAGAGAGATACCGCTGATCGCGTTCGTGCCGCTCATGAGCGGTGTGTGAAGAAGCGGCGGAACACGCGAGATGACTTGGTAGCCAACGAACCCTGCGAGCGCGAAAACGTAGAGATGAAAAACGAACAGAAGCTGGTCGCTCACGCTGCACCTCCTTTCGTTGCAGTCGCAGCGGCTTTGGCTGGTTCGCCTGGTTCGTCCTTCTTTGCAGGCTTTTCAAGTTTCGCGAGCCCGAGCACTTCGCGAACGCGATCGCTGACGATCTCACCGCCCTGCGTGATGAGGCAACCGCGAACGATCTCGTCGGTGTCATGCAGTTGGAGCTCGCCCCCTTTTGATACGTGAAAAAGAAATTTTTCCATATTGCGCGACCACATCTGACTTGCGTGAACCGTGACTTGGCTCGGTAGATTTTCGGCACCTACGATGGTGACCCCGTGTTTTACGACGGTTTTTCCGGCTTCTGTCAATGCGCAATTGCCACCTTGCTCAGCGGCCAAATCAACGATGACCGAGCCTGGCTTCATGGAAGCGACCATGTCTTCCGTGACGAGCACCGGTGCGCGCTTGCCAGGAATGAGCGCGGTGCAAACCACGGCATCGGCGCGTGCAACGTGACGCGCGAGCGCCTCGGATTGCTTTTGCTTGTATGCTTCTGACACTTCTTTCGCGTAGCCCCCGGCCGTTTCGGCATCTTCGCTGGCGTCGACTTCGACGAACTTTGCCCCCAGGCTTTCGACCTGCTCTTTGGCAACCTTGCGAACGTCGAATGCCTCGACTCGAGCGCCAAGCCGCCTGCCCGTGCCAATGGCAGACAAACCCGCAACGCCCGCGCCAAGCACGAGCAGCGTTGCAGGGGCGAGGGTTCCCGCTGCGGTGATGAGCATTGGGAATAACCGCGGGAGTGACGAAGCGGCAAGGACCACGGCGTAGTAGCCAGCAACGGTCGCCTGCGACGAGAGCACGTCCATCATTTGCGCGAGCGTGGTGCGAGGAATGGCGTCGACCGCGAGCGCCGTGACACGACGCGAGGCGAGTGCTTTGACAAGGTCGTGGTTGACGAGCGGGACGAGCGGCGCAACGAGAACTTTGCCCTCGCCAAGTTGGCAAACCTCATCGAGGGAGGGAACCTGCACGCGCATGATGACGTCGGCCGAGGCGAGAACCTCGCCTGACGACGAAACAACTTTTGCCCCTTCTTTTTCGTAGTCTGCGTCGCTTGCAAAGGCCTTTATGCCTGCGCCCGCTTCAACAACAATCTCGATTTTTTTTGCTGCAAGACGCTTGACCGAATCGGGCACAACGGCCACGCGCCTCTCTGCCGTGCGCCCTTCTTTGAGAACACCAAGCCTCATTGTGGGCGCGACAGTAAGAGGTCACAAAGGTAAAGACTAGAGAATTGTGATCGCTTGTCCGACCTGTGCTAGCTGGCTCTGGCTTGCTCTGATCTGCCGACGCAAAGCGGTTTGCGTGTGTGTTCGTGCGCGTAGTGCGTGCACTAACCACGCTTGTTTGGTCAGAGGATGTTTACCAGCCTACTGCGCGAATCGATGCTTCGGTTGGGCGCTGCGGTGCCTGCGCACGTACCACAACGTACGCTTACGCGGGCTCCTCGCGTCCGCCCTAGCCTCGATTCGCTCGCGACGGCTGGTAAACATCCTCATCAGGCGGGTTCTGGTTGCAAGCTCCACAGTTCAGACGACATAGGCGGGGTGATTGCCGTCGCATTTGCGCTTGCCCGGATTGCTTTGTGGCGTCAGAACTTATGCATGGCATTGCGCGCGCGTATCGTTCTTTCGATTGTCCTCGTTTCTTCTTTCTTGGCATGTTCGGCAGCAGCTCCGTCCGACGAGGGCGATGAGGCGTCTGCTGGTGTTGGCGATTTTGGCCAAGCCGTTTCGCCCATCATCAATGGAACGCCGTCACCTGCCTCGCAGAATTCGGTGGTGCTCATTGGTCAACAAGACAGTCAGTCGTCTTCCTGCAACTCGAGCGGGTGCCCGACCGCGTTCTGTACAGGCACGCTTTTGGCGCCAAACCTGGTGCTCACGGCTCGCCACTGCGTTGCGCCAATCACTAGTGCCTCGGTAACGTGCGCTTCCTCGGGTCAAGCCATTTCAGGCGGCCAGGTTGGGGCAAACTACCCGGCGAACGAGTTTTATGTGTTCACGGGTCAAGACGAATCCAACAACCTATTCAACACAAGCGGGGATACGATTCATTACGACGCCGGTGTCTCGAAGGTTCTCGACGACGGTTCGACGAACTTATGCAATCACGACATTGCGCTTCTTGTTCTGGACAGGAAACTTAGCACCATGCCGATTTCTCCGGTGCGACTCGATACGAGCGTCAAGGTAGGTGAAGTCGTTACGTCGGTTGGTTGGGGCGTTACGGAAACATCGGGCAAGGACATCGCCCACGCGCGACAGCAGCGCACCGGCGTGACGGTGCTTGGGGTCGGGCCTTATGCGTGGGCACCAACGGGGGAGGGGTTTGGGCCGAACGAGTTTGAAGTGGGTGAGTCAATCTGCGAGGGCGACAGCGGTGGCCCGGCTTTGGCGGGCACGGGTGCAAACCCTGCAATTGTGGGCATTGTATCGCGCGGTGGGAACGCCAATCCCAATCCGAGCACTATAGCTGCAGGATGCACTGGCAGCAGTGCCATCAACATTTACACCGAGCTTTCGCCATTCAGAGACTTCATCCTCAACGGTTATTCTGTTGCCAACGCCCAGCCGTGGCTCGAGGGCAACGCCCAACCAGGTTCTTCAACAAACTCATCGTCCAAAACGGGATCGTCATCCACAACCGGTTCATCGTCCTCGTCCTCGTCGGGCGGCTGCTCCGTGTCGGGTGCTGGGCACACCAAGCACGTTGGCTCCGGCGGTGCTGCTTTCGCGGCCACTGCACTTGCGCTCGCACTAGTAGTTCGTCGGCGACGATCGCTTTCGATTTGATGCTGCCTTTTCTCGTTGGCTCGTAGGGGCGCAGCATGCTGCGCCCCTACGAAGAATGCGTTCGCCAACGATGAAATCGCGTCAAATCGAAGCGGGCTAGAACGGTAATTCGTTTGCGACGTTCGCGAACGCCGGCTGTTTCGGCAACGCCGAGCCGTTCGCTACTGGTGCGTGTTGCTCGCGATTCGCCGCAGCGTGTGACGGAGGTGACGGCGCGCGTGAGCTGCCCGCAAGCCACACGTCTTCTGCGATGATTTCGGTTGCAGATCGTTTTTGCCCGTCTTTGGTTTCGTAGTTGTACGATTCGATACGACCCAAAATAAGGACTCGCGCGCCCTTATTGAGAATTGGCGAAAGTGCCTCGCCGCGTTTGCCCCAAACTTTTACAGTGTGCCATTCGGTTCGTTCCTGCCTTTGTTGTTTGTTTTTGTCGAAAAAAGAAACCGTCGTTGCCAAACTGAGCTTGAGCACGCGGTGACCGCCACCGACTGTGCGAAGCTCCGGATCAGCGCCGAGGTTTCCTAGCAACATGACTCTGTTTATGCCTTCCATGCCCTCGCATTCAGCACGTGGTGCGCCAACGTTGCCTGCGTGTGATTTCGCGCGGTTACGCGAGCACGCACCTGTCGCCGACAGATTTCACGCTGTCGGCGACAGGTGGCTTGCGCATGTTGCATTGGCTGCATTTGCGGCATGTTACCGCTGTCGATTTTTCCCTCTTCGACGCAACTAAAGTGCGACAAATGTCGAACGGGAAATTATGCACAAACAATACTTGTTCGTTGCACTTTTGAGTGCAGTAGGTTGCAGTACGCCCTTCGGCGAGGCTCCCGGGCCCGACAGCGGGTCGGGTCAAACCAATGGTGGCACCGACTCCGGCGGCGGGCGCCTCGACGGTGGGAGCGTCGACCCTGGCCCCACGTTCTCGTTCGTGCAAGCCGATGGCCCGGCGTACGTTCGGCAAGGGCAAACCATCAGCATAACCATTAACATCGCGCGAGGCATAACGCCCGGAACTGACATCACAATCAACGCAACAAGTCAGCCCGATGGCATTTCCGTGGGTTCGCTCACCATCCCACCCGGCTCGAACACCGGTCAGCTTGCTATTACTGTTGACGAATCCGTTCCTCAAGGTGCTTTGAACGAAGTTGTTGTACTTCAAGGCTTGGCGGAGGGCGCAACCATCAAGGTAGCCACGAATCTGTCGCTTTTCGTTATTGGCAAGCCCGGCGCCCTCGATACCGCATTTGCCTCTGGCGGCATCTACGAAGACACAACAGAATACGGTTATATATCCACTGTCGCCCAGCAAAGCGATGGCAAAATCCTTATTGGTGCATGCAACACCGGTTACCTCACAAGCCAGGCCACAAGCGCGGTGATTCGCCTAAACGCCGACGGCTCGGTCGATTCAACGCTTGCCGATCCCTCGATGCAAAAGATTCCTGGGCAAATTTACGGCGTGACCGCATATTCAGACGGTCGCATCGTCACGGCGGACGGATACAACATCAGTCGCTACACGGCCAACGGTGCCCCTGACACAACATTCAATACAACAGGCTCCGTTGCGATGCGTTCATTCTCACTCCCTGCCGATTGGAATGATTTTTATCCATATGCCGTCGCTGTGGGACAGGATGACAGCATCTACGCCGGCGGAGACACCCGCATCGACATCAACACCAACAACGGCCTCTTCGAAACAGAAGCATACGCGTTCCTTCAAGTCTCAGCCAATGGGCAGCGGCCTGATGGCCAGGGAAGCATGCCCGCCTGCCTGGTAAAACCTACAGATGTCACCAACCCCCACTACATTACCAATCTGTCTCTGCTCCCAACTGGCGCGCTTGCTTTTGCTGGTGGCAGTTTCGACAACAGTTCTGTAGGTGTCGGTCGGTACCAGGATCCGTCGTCTTGTCTTCTTGACGAGCAATATGGAATCAACGGAGTACGGTACTCGTCCGACTGGGTATATTTGAACGATGCCTTGTTCGAGACCGATGGAAGCGTTGATTTTCTCACGTACAGAGGCACAGGCGCCTATTCGCTTGTTCGCATCGACCCAGCCGGCAATCCAACGGCCATTGTGGATTTGCCGCTTTATGCCCCTACCGGCATCACGCGTGCACCCGACGGTCGCTACCTTGTTGTAGGCGGACCGCCGTCGGGGGGCCTCGGTTCCATGGTCGTTGCCTATTACAATTACAATTTTGATTGGACGCCCGATACGTCCATTGGCAAGCAAGGCATCGTTAACATACCCATCTACAACCCCTTGTCCGATCCCAGGGTGTATGGCATGCGCGCCATGCCCATGCCCGACGGCTCGCGCACGGTGGTTGTAGGCAGTATTTATGGTGGGAACGCCGCCGGCGATACCGTCGAGCACTTCGTCGTGGCACGCATTTGGAATTAGACCCGCTTTCGATTTGCCGCGTTCTCGTAGTGGCGCAGCATGCTGCGCCACTACGCTATTTGCTCACAAGGTCAGCAAATGCCCTGTCAAATTCGTCGTCGGCACCCACAGCGGCCTGGCGCACGGGTGCCTTCGAATCGTTTTTCGTGAGACGGCGCACGCGTTCTTGTACGTCGCGGTAGTTCGGATCGCGGCGCATGGCTTTCTGGTAGTAAGCGAGCGCCTCCTTGTTCATCTTCTTGGCTTCGTAGGCAGCGCCGAGCTCGAAGCAAAGAACGGCCTCTTGCTGAGGATCTTTTACTTTCGCATTGAGGCCAGCAACAAAGGCCAAGATGGCCTCGTTCAAGTTTCCGCGCTCGATTTCGATCGTGCCGATCATCGAGCGGCACACGCACTCGCGGTTCGGATCGCGCGATGCGACCTCGAGCTCGCGGATTGCGTCGTCGACGAGCATCATTTCTTTGTAGGCGATGCCCAGGTTGTAGTGTGAGTCGGAATCTTCAACGCTGATTTGCGCGGCAACGCCTTGCTTGAACTTCGAGAAAACGTCGTCCACGTCGCGATGGTCTTGGTTTGCGTCTTCGTTGACCCAGCGGTCGGTCGACGGTGAATCCGACGGCACCTCGCTGTCGGCAAGGCCGTCGAGCGCATCGCTCGACGCTGTTGTGGCGTTCGCACGAGGTTTTTCGCGTGCGCCGCTTCCGCGCTGAGCCTCGAGTGCGTCGATCTCAGCGAGACGCTCGAGGAGCAGAGGGTGGTTCGGATAACGACTTTGTTGGTCGGCTATGGTGGCGCGTGCGTCGTCGAACAGCCCGCGCGAGCAGAAGAACTCGGCTTCGTCGAGGGCGTCTTCAAGATCTTGGTTGAACAGGGACGGCGACGCTGCTGGTGGCAGGCCTGCCGGTGAATCTGCTGGCAAATCTGCCAATGAATCTGGCGGCTCGGCCAGATTCTCCGCCAAAGAGGAAAGGGGGGTAGCCTCGACACGACCGTCGTCGGTAACTTCTTCTTCGAACGCGTACTCGGAGTCGTCCAGCGTTTCCAGTTCATCGCCCGGGTCGGTGTCAGCCCCGTCAAGCGGAAAGCTTGGCAGAGAGTCGCCCGGTACCTTCAGCGCATTCAGCCCGGGCTTGCTCGCCCGTACCTCGTCGATGTCGTAGGCCGGAAGCGGCGCGTCGGTACCTGCGCTGCTCTTGTCGCTTGCAGAAAAATTGGCGAGCTCGTCTTGCTTGTCGTTGACGATTTCGTAGCCGAGCTCATGCAATAGGTCGATCGCGCGAGTGTTTTCTGGATCGAATGCGAGCACGTCTTCGAGCGCGTGCACGGCCGACTCTCCGTCGAGAGAGTCGACATAAAGGCTTGCAATGACGAGCATTTCGTTGACGGCTTGCTCGTTCTCGCCCGCCTCGATGAGAACATCGCGGTAAATTGCGTGCACATCCATCGAAAGCGGATCAATCGTGAGCCCCGTTCGAAGCGTATCGAGCGCTTTGCCATAAAGGTGCACCCTGCGAAACGCGTTCGCGTCGTCGATCACCTTCTGCAGCTGCCCGGTGAGTTCGGCTGATCCTGCGTTGTCGCCGTGCGAAGTTACAAGATCGCTTAGCGACTCGTGCGCTTCTTTGCCCGTGGATTCGCCGGTCAAAGCAATGTCTGCGCCAATTGCATGCGCGCTGTCGGTCTCTTCGATGACCTCGTCGTCGGCAATCTCTTCGTATGTGGGCTCTTCGTAAGCGAGTTTCTCGGCCTTGTCAGGACGCCGAGCCGCGCTGCGGCTGCGAGTGAGCGTTGCCGACTGGGGTGCAGATTGGGGCAGGTGGCTGTCGGCGCTTGCAACGATGGGTCGCTCGATTGCCGACACTGGCGCCAACGCGTTTTCGTTTGGCGCGTTTTCGTTTGGTGCGTTCTCGTTACCTGTTGCGCCATCTATCGCACCATAGGCCACATGCTCGCCCGTGATGTTGGCGAGCTGCTCGCCAAGCTTACGAACGGCCTCGTCGTTCGGCATCGTACGCAAAAGATGTTCGACAGTCTCCCGAAAGAGCGTTTTTTTCCCGGCGTCGCGCGCGACGCGCGCCATTTCTTTTTGGACTTCGATGGCCTTTGCGCTTTGGCCGATTGCATCGAAGGCGCGGGCAAGGAGAGTGAGTGTGTCGGTGTCGCGCGGGTTTGCCTGGAAGCAAATTTGCAGTTTTGCGAGCGCCAGCATGCCGTCGCGAGCCTCGCCTCGTGACAGGTATAGTTCGGCGCATAGGCGCGCTTGCTCGGCATCGACCTTGTGGTGAAGCAGGCGCTCGATTACTTTGATTGCGTCGTCGCGGCGGCCAATGCCAATGAGCTGCGCGGCCGCTGTTTTGAACTCGAATACAGCGCCTTGCACGTCGCCCACGCGCGACAGCGCTTCGGCGAGGCGCAAGCGTGCCAAGGGGCTAGTCGGATCGAGCTCGACGATCTTTCGGAAAACGTCGATCGCTTCTTGGTCCTGTTGCCGGTGCTGCAAGCGGCTCGCCACTTCGTCGAGCACAGCCAAGGCCTCGCTTGTAAGCCCGAGCTGCTGGTAAAGTTCGGCGAGCTTCGGAGCGATGTGCTCGTAGCTCTTTTCGAGCTCGGGTACGTGCTGGGCAATGATCTCCCGAATTTGTTGGTATACCGCGATTGCTTTGAGGACCAAGCCCTGCTTTACGTAGAGCTTTCCAACAGCTTCGTACGTTGAAATGGCCTCGCCGTGCAGGCTTTGCTTTGCCTGGAGATCGCCGATTTTTAGCCATGTCCGAGCGTCGTTCGGATCGGCCTCGATGAGTTTTCGGTACTCGACAACCGCCTTGTCGTACTTCTTTTTTTCGACGTACTTCTGGGCGGCCTGAAGCACCTTGTCGCGATCAATCGCCACGGTGAAGCGGGCTCCCTTGTGAGTGTGAGAAGGACCGAGTGTTTCGGACCTTTGTTTTTGGTCGTGCGTGTTGCAGCTAAAGGGCAAAGAAAAGTTCTCGTCTAAGAATAACGCTACTTGTTCCGTTTTGCCTACTTTCGCCGGCAACTTTCCGAGGTTTCTTTCAACTGTCGAACAAGGAGCTTAGTACGAACGCACGGATGCACAAGCGCCGGCAAAGAGCATGTTTACCAACCTGCTGCTCCATCGACGGTATCTTCGGCACAAAGGAAGTCAGAGAATGTCGAGCGGATACCCACCATCCGCACACGTTTTTTGTGCCATTGCCTTGCGGAGTTCGTCGTCGTTTTCGTCGAACGCGCCAATTGCGGCGGCGAGGCGTTTTTTTGCCGAGCTGACGAAAATGCGACCAAGATCGATTTCGCGACGCGCGCCCTCCTCCCCTCGCTGTTCGATAGCGCGGGTCGTTCGCGCTACGATGGCAACGATGGCGTAGAGGTCGATCGCAACGTTCGCCAAACGCCTTTGTGTATACTGCATCTCAGTGATGTTCGTGCCGTGGCGCCGAAGGGAGTTGCTCACGCTTTTAGCGAAGTAGCCTGAGTACTGTTCGAACACGTCCGTTTCTCGCGCAAGCATGGGGTGCGCTTTCGAAAGACGCGCTCGGCCGAGCGCGGAGCGCGCTTTGCGTACGGCAAAATCACTGAGCAGGCCAAAGCCTTTGATGGGCTCGCGTATCGCCTTGGCCAGATCTTCGAGCTCGTGGCTACGTCCTTGCAAGCCGGAGAGCGCGACGAACGAGCGGAGGACCTCGTTGGTACCTTCAAGTACCATTGGCGCGCGTGCATCACGCAAAAGGCGTTCGTATGGCTCTGTGCGCGTGTAACCAAGGGCGGCGGCGATTTGCTGCGTGTCGTTCGCGATGTGCCAAAGCGTTTCGGAGCCAACAACCTTGCATATCGCACTTTCAGTGGCGTAGTCATGAAAGCCCGCCGACGCGATGCCGGTTGTCAGGTACGTCATGCTCTCGAGCGCAAAAATCGACGCTGTCATCCGCGCGATTTTATCGCGCATCAGGCCGTATTCGGAGATGCGCCGACCAAAAGCCTTTCGCTCGATAACGCGGTCGACCGCGAGCTTGAGCATGCGCTTGGAAGCACCAACGCATGCGCTCGCCAGTGACAGGCGCGCTTGGGTGAGCACCTCCATGGCAACCTTGAGGCCGTGATCGACCTCGCCTAGCACGTGGTCCATAGGGACGCGCACATGGTCGAAGGTGACGTGGCTGATGTGCGCACCGCGAACACCAAGGGTTGGCTCGCGCCGCTGCGCGCAGACACCCTGGCTGCGTGGAACAACGAACGCTGTCAAACTCGGCGTTGTGCCCTCATCCGCCGCCGAGGTGCGCGCCACAACGACAAATAGGTCGGAAAACCCACCATTGGTAACCCAGGCTTTGTCGCCCGTGATGACGTAATGATCACCGTCGAGATCGGCGCGCGTTCGGATTGCAGCCGCATCGCTGCCGGCCCCCGTTTCGGTAAGGGCAAAGGCCGCCGTCATCGCCCCCGTGGCGAGTTGCGGCAACCAGCGTGCTTTGAGCTCCGGGTTTGCAAAGTGCACGATGGCCGCGACGCCGAGCGACTGATGCGCCGAAACGGTCAGCGCAAGCGACGCGTCGATGCCCGCGAGCTCCTGCATGACTCGCGCATGCGTTGTCGGGTTGAGGCCGGTGCCTCCGTACTTCTTGGGAACGAGCCAACCGAATGCGCCAATGGCCTTCAGCGCAGCCAACGTTTCGTTGGAGATCTCCTCGTCGCGGTCGATTTTCGCGGAGTCCACGTGCTTGGCGGAGAACTTTCGCAGCGCGTCGACGATGGCGTGGACCTCGTCGCCATCTGCGCGGCTTGGTTCGGGAAAAGGAAAAACGAGGCTTTCGGTGATGATCCCACCGAAGAGGCCTTTGATGAAGGATTCGTCGGCCATAGGGGGGGCGTACGGGCTTAGAGGGTTTAGTGACTCTGCCCCATCCTCGCAGACTCCGCTTGCGTGTGCCAAGTCGACGTGGACGCGATCGTGTTCGGCGTGCTACGGGTGACAAAGTCGAGGGCATTCAACCCGTCGAAGGAGGCCTTGGGGGCGGAGGTTCGTGTCGGTGAAGGTGATGCAGTTTGCAAGCGTCCTCAGGCTCGCGAAGGCTCGTCGTGGCGTCGCAATCATGGGGATCTGCAACGCCACGCCAGACTCCTTCAGCGATGGCGGTCGCGCCTTTGGCAAGGCTGCCGCGCAAGCACACATTGAACAGCTCATCGCCGAGGGGGCCGACATTGTCGACATCGGTGCCGAATCGACACGCCCTGGTGCAATGCCGGTTGCACCAGGGGTGCAGCTCGATCGCGCCCTCGAATTGGTAGACTGGGCCTCCACGCGCACTTGCGTTTCCATCGACACAACGAGCGCCGAGGTTGCCAAGTTGTGCGTTGATGCGGGGGCCCACGTTGTCAACGATGTTTCGCTCCTTGCCGACCAAGGCATTGCACGCGTTTGTGCAAAGGCGGGAGCCGCGCTCGTCTTATCGCATGCGGAGCACGCGAATGAGCCATCGGCCAACGCGAACGACACGAGCAACGCGAATCGCGGCAGCCACGACGTGAGCTGCGATGCAGATGTGGTGGCAACAGTCCTTGCCGAATGGGAAAAGGCTGCGTGCAAAGCCGAGAGCTTTGGCGTTCCACGTAGCGCGCTCGTCATGGATCCTGGGCTTGGCTTCTCGAAAACCCCAGAGCAAAGCTTCGAGCTTTTGCGGCGCACCTCCGAGATGGTTACAGCGCTCGACGTGCCTGTGCTCATCGGCGCGAGCCGCAAGTCGCTCTTCACGCTCGCGGCGCCTCGGTCGCGGCCGTCCGATCGTTTTGGCGCCTCCATAGCAGCCGCGATTTACGCAGCCCAGAATGGCGCGTCGATCGTGCGTGTCCACGACGTTCGAGCAACGGCGCAAGCCATCGACGTGGCACGTGCTCTATCAAGCAAAGCAGCCTTTTCGCACGCTTCGAGCGTTGGCCTTCGCGAGATGGGCGGCGAGAGCAGAAGGAGCCACGTGTAATGCTCCACGGACTTCGGCACTGGTTCGCTTTGCGCTTGCAGTCACCCTTGCGCCTTGCCATCGACGTCGTCGATGTCCTTTTCGTGGCCTACGTCGTTTATCGCGCGCTGCTCGTGCTTCGCGGTACACGCGCGATGCAGGTGGGCACTGGGCTCGGCGTCATTTTCATTGTTTACGTCGTGGCTCAGTGGTTGGGGCTCGACACCCTGGTCACCCTGCTGTCCACGCTGAGTACGTCGATCACCATCATCGTCGTCGTGATTTTTCAAAACGACATCCGGCGCGGCCTCATGCGCGTTGGCGCGCCCGCGTTTTTTGGCGGCATTGCACGTCAGCAAGAAACGCGCGTCATCGAAGAGGTCGTTGCTGCTGCGACGGAGCTCGCACGCCATCGCATTGGCGCTTTGATCTGCTTTGAGCAGGAAGCGAATCTCGACGAGTTCGTCGTAGCCCAGGGCACCACGCTCGACGCTGCCGTGCAGCGCGAGCTGCTCGTAAGCCTTTTCATTCCCGAAAGCCTCAACAAGCTTCACGACGGTGCCGTTGTGATTCGGCACCTGCGAGTCGCAAAAGGCGGCGTTTTTTTCCCGATGCCCGACACGAAGGTTGTCGACAAATCTCTCGGCTCGCGTCACCGCGCGGCCCTTGGCATTACCGAAGAAACCGATGCCGTGGTCGTTGTCGTGTCGGAAGAACGCGGGACAATCAGTTTCTGTTTCAACGGCAACATCGTGCCGAACCTCGATGGCGGTTCGCTCAAGCAAGCCTTGCTCGGCCTCTTCGGTCAGCACGCGCGCGCCAAGAAGAAAGCGCCAGCCAAAAAACGACGGGGGCTTAGAACGAGATTGTTCCGTGTCTCCGTCCCGCAAAATACACCGGTGGCCGGCTCCCCTGCATTGCAGGGCGGTCGCGCATCCGTTCCTGGTGCGCCTGCGCGCGAGTCCGATGGCCGTCCCTCGTCTCCGTCGTCACCATCCCCCCCGTCACCTGATTTTGGCGCAATGGCTCGGAGCAGTGCCAAGCCTCAAGTCGAAGAGTCCGTGCCACCGCGCGCCACGGATTCTGCCAGGTCCATGCCTTCGTCGGCCGTCGAAACACCAATTCCCATGCCGCCAAGCGCTCCACCTCCTGTGCGCGAGGGTGGCGGGAGCGAGTCGTAAGCCATGTGGGAACGCATTCGCCACGCCCTGACAGCGAATCTGAACTTGAAGCTCATAAGTCTCGCGTTTGCGGTCGTTGTTTATTCGCTTGCTCATGGTCTCGCGCATGGCGGAGAAGACGCGAGCTGGTCGATTGTTGCCGATCTCGACGTTTCGCTTCCTTCGTCGGAAAGCAGCGATCAAGTTCTCGTGGGGTCCATTCCGCAGAGCGTGCGCGTTGTCGTGCGAGGTTCAAAACCTACCATCGATAACCTTCGTGCATCGAAGGTCTCGGTGCTCATGGATCTCTCACAACAGCAGCCTGCGCACTTTGTGTTTGATTCAAAAATGGTGCGCTTGCCCGATGGATTGAACGTCGAGGTCGAGGGGTTCGATCCCGCGGGGGTCGATCTGAAGTGGGAGCAACGCGTGGAGCGCGATGTGCCCGTTCAAGTCAGCGTCGTTGGCACGCCTGCCGAAGGCTTCGTGGTCAAAGGTCCGCTCGTTGTCGAACCAAAAATGGTCAAGGTTCGCGGTCTGCAGAGCGACGTCGATGTGCTGCAGCATGTGCAAGTGGACGCATTCGATGTTCACGAGCTGACCGACGGCACTACGAGGCAGCTTGCCATTAAGAAGCCGAGCGTGCGCCTAAAGTTCGAACCTATGAGCGTCAACGTCACGGTCGACATCAAGCGCGAGGAGGCCGAGCGCGTTTTTCAAAAGCTGGCGGTCGCGGTGGTGGGTACGCCGAAAGGCAAAACGCAGCCGGCCGAAGTGGACGTGCGCCTCGTCTGCCCTCCCGACATCGTGCGAAGTCTGCGCGCTGAGCAGATCGTCCCGCAGGTCGAGGTGTCGTCGAAAGAGCCTGCGGGCAGCGAATCTTTGCCGGTGACGGTGAAGATCGACCGATGCGAAGCCTTCGTGTTGCCGCGCGAAGTGGTAACGCGCTGGGGTGCCTTGTAGGGGCGCCATTCATGGGGCGCCCAACCGTAGACGCAACCGGGGGCGCGATGAATCGCGCCCCTACAAACAAAAAACGAATGCGTAGGGGCGTATGCTCAGGATCCTACACAAGTCGATTTGTGGTGGTGATCGAAGGTTGGAGACAGCACGCCAAAGTCCGATAACGAATTTTGTTGCAATAGACGATCATTGATGATCAAAGCTCGCCAATGACACCCATTGGTGATGAATTTCGAGCGGCGGAACTTGGGGATCCGCGTCGAACCGCACGATTGGTGAGGTTGGCGAACCAGTTGTCGGACAGCCCGGACTCGAGCTTTCCGTCGGTGCTCAACGAAGGGCAATTGGAGGGAGCGTACCGGTTGTTCAGCAACGTAGCGGTCACGCTCGATGGTATTCTGGCGCCGCACATCGCATCGACATGGGAGCGCACGACCAACGACGATGTGGTGACACTGGCATTGCATGACACCACGACGATGTCGTTTCGGGCATTCGGTCAACGCAAGGGCATCGTCGCGTCGTCACGTGGTGGTACGCAGCAGTTTTTGGCACACACCTCGCTTGCGGTACGTGGTGACCAGACGCGCCGACCGTACGGCGTGCTGGCGCTCAGCACTCATCAACTCGAGCACAATCCGCAGGTACACGACCGTTGGCGCAAGCAGATCACCGCGGTTGCGACTCACACGAATGCACACCGCAATGTGATTCATGTCATGGATCGGGAGGCCGATGACTACGCGCTGTTGGCGTCGTTGATCGGAGCCGGGCATCGGTTCATCGTGCGAGCGCAGTACAATCGCGTTCTGCCTGAACAAGGGACTTTACGTGAGGCGCTAGGAAGTGTTGCCATTGCCGATGAGCGCGAAGTTACGCTCTCGGCACGAGGCCGAGCAGGTCGCAGCAGCAAACATCGGCGGATCCATCCGGTGCGCAAGTCTCGGGTTACCACGCTCGCTTTCGCGGCTAGAGAGTTGTCGATTCCGCGCACCGCATCGGCCCCGAAGGATGCGTCCGCATCCCTCTCCGTAAACGTCGTGCATGTATGGGAAACTTCGCCTCCCCAAGGCGAAACGCCCGTTGAATGGCTGCTGCTCACCTCCGAGCCGATCACAACTCCCGAGCAAATCGTTCAAGTCGTCGACTGGTATCGAAGTCGCTGGGTAATTGAGGAGTACTTCAAGGCACTGAAGACAGGATGCGCGTACGAGAAACGCCAGTTGGAAAGCTTTCACGCCCTGCGCAACGCGCTTGCTTTGTTTGCCCCCATGGCGTGGCAGCTTTTGCTGCTGCGAACCGAGGGCAGACATCACCCGCTTTCTCCCGCTTCGCTTGTCGTCTCCCATGACCAACTCGAGGTGCTGCGCGTTGCGGGTAGAAAATCGCTACCCCCACATCCCACTGCCAGAGATGTCATGCTCGCCGTGGCCGCTCTCGGAGGTCACCTGCCACGTAACGGAGACCCGGGTTGGCTCGTACTCGCCCGTGGCCTCGAAAAACTTGAGGCACTCTCCGCGGGTTGGTGTTTCCGAAAAGCAAGAGAAAGATCCGATCAATGATGAGGGCGTATGGCCATACGCCCCTACCTACCGTTGCAAAGGTAAGACGCTGGCAGCGGGCAAATAACCTTGGCCAGCAGACGTCTCGACGCGAACGAACTCAGGCCCATGGTCGAAGAGGCGCACGCGAGCGCCTTCGGGTAGTGCAGGCAGGCCGCTTTTGGCGATGTGGCGGTCGTCGAGAAGGCGCGCGTGGGGTGTGATGATGACTCCTTCGCGGAGGCTCTTGCGGGTGCTCTGCGCAAACAAAACCAAGAAACTTGTGACGATGAGAATCGCGCTGGCAATGACTGCCGTCGTAGTCCCTTTAACCTTGCCGCGCGGAGTTTTTCCAAGGACGCGGACTGCGATGCCAATGCTGAGCGCAATCGAGGAAAATGCCATAACCATGGCCCATGCGTTTTCGCCGAGCAGCCCTGCAACGGATCGACCAAACGATGTGCCGTGTTCGAGCTCGATGGGATCTCCGGCGTGTGCGCGCCTTCGAGCGATTTCCGCGCGTACTTCGGTGAGGGCCTTCGACGCGTCGGCGACTAGGGTCTTGTCGTGCGACAGATCGCGCGCTTCCTCGAACCCAGCGGTGGCGCGCCCCAAGTCACCGGCCTGTTCGGCATGCGCCCGGACACGCGCAGCGTACGCGAGCCCGCGGTTGTAGCTGATAACGGCGTTCGTCATGCCTCGATCGCCAAGAGCCTCATATCCGGCGATTGCATCCACGGGGCGGCCACTGGCAAGCGCATCGGTTGCGCCGCGGAAAAGCGCATCGGCGTCGCTTTCTTGGGATGGCTGCAACGGCACCTCGGCTGCGCGCGCTGCATGCGCTACCGAAATGATGCATAATGCACACGCTATCGCGAGCCCCAATGCTGCATGCCTGCTGCGCATCAATCAACCTCGTTTCCCAATCGGGCCATTGCGTCTTCGGCGCGTGTCCATATCTCGCGCACCGAGGCCATCGCTACGCCGTCGGGCGAGAACTGCGCATCTTCGCATGCCCTAAGCACATCGAGCACGCCCTTGGCAGCGGCGTCGTTGGCACCCGCACCTGCGAGCTCTGTTCGCGCAGCCGTGGTCGAAGCGCCGCGCAAGTTCACGCCAGTTTCAGCAACCACGACAGCGTGGATCGCACGTACAATGGCGCCGAGGGCCGCCTTTGCGTCGCTGCCCTCGCAGGCAGCTTTGGCATCTGCGCGCCGCGCCTTGGCAACGCGGTGAGGTGATGGAGTTCGGTCGGCCCGACGCTCGCGCGCTTTTCGAACCATCGCTAGAGCGCCAAGGGTAGAAGTACACGCGATGGGCAACCCAAAGACAAGAGCCCAGAACCACGCGCGATCAGACAAGTAGCTAACGGTTGATTGGCCTTCGAGCGTGGTTCGAAGCAGAGGTAAGTTGGCGAGTAACCTCTCGGTTTCCGGATCGGCGGCGCTGCGCTCTTGGCCGGGCTTCACGTCGACGATTCCAAGCGATGCGCGCGCAACGCTGTAGTTTCGCCGATCGGCGTCGTAATAGGGCAAACGAACCTCGCCAAGATCGATTGCGCCAGGCTTGTGAAGGCGAACAACGTAGGAGAACGTTCGCGTGCCGCCGAATCTGTCACTTTGTGTTGCGCCCAGCTTGTCTTGGCTCGAAGCGTCGAGCCACTCGACACCCTCCACCACGGGGAGCACGAGCTTTTCGGGAATGTTGCCCGTGCCGCGAACTTCGAGTGTCACGCCAACGGCGCCGCCTTGCTCGACGCTGCGCGGCGATACGGTGGCCGCGAGTGCGAAGTCTCCGACGTCGCCGAGCGAGTAGCCCGGAGGACGACCTACGGCTGGGGGCTCGGTGACTTCAACGTGCAGCGGCTCGGTCTGCCTTTGCTGTTCTGTCCGAAAGCCTAGTATCGCGAGCGACATCGGCTCGATTTCAAGCCGCCCAGTTTTCAGCGCGAAGAGCGCGCTTTTGCGAACGAGCTTCACGCCCCACGGGCGGCTGCCCACAAGGGCCATGCCGAGATCGATGGTGCGCGTTTCGTCATCGATGAGTGAGCGCTTGACGAAATCATTGGCGGTTGCTTCATGCACGTCGGCCACGCGAAACCCGCCCACGGATGGATCGGCATAAAGGTAAACACTGAGCGTGATCTGCTCGCCAAGAACGGCTCGCGTTTTGTCTACCGTTGCATGTAAAAATGCTATTTTTGCAGGCTCTCTATCGATGTTCAATTTCGGATCGGCAGTGGGTTTCAAACTCTCACGTTCTGGTTCCCTGCCCGTACCGAGCAGGCTGCGAAGAGGGTTGTTGGCAAAAGGGTCGAAGGGTGAACGACTGCGGCTGCTGCCGCCTTGACCGCGTGGCACCACAGTCACGCGCAGCACGGAAGCCGAGCGGCGCATTCCTTTCACCGTGGCCGACGCAGGGCCGAGCGTGAAGCTGCCAACCTTGTCGGCGCGAAGTAACCAGGTGGTGACGAGGCTGTTCATGTCGCTCGGTCTGCCGTTCACGTTCATGTGCATCTGCATCGGCGACGAGTCCGCACCGATGACCGAAAACCCTGCTACCCGTCCTGGGGCGGGATCCGAAGGCATTGCGTTGTCACTGACGGTAACGCGAAGCGAGTAGCTCACCGTATCGCCAAGTTCGACGCGATCGGCATCCACCGACGCGCTGATTTGAACTTCTTGCGCTTTGGCGGATCGCACGACGAGCAGCAGCGCAAGCCAGAGTACGAGACAGCAAACCCAGCGTGCCCACCACGATTTCTTCGTTCGCCGAGTGGCCATGGCTACTTGTCGTTTATCGTGCGGACGCGTCGCTGTTTGCCAACTTTACGCGCCGCCTCTTGTTGCACGGTGGGAGCGTTCTCGAGCTGATCGAGCATGCGCTCGTCTTGGTTCTGTTTTGCGGGAGGCGGCGGCGGCCCGGCGTCTTCTTCAGGTTTTGGGGTTTCGGGTTTTGGGTTGTCGTCGCTTTTCCCTGAGTCTTTGCTGTCGTCGCCCGCGTCTTTCTTGTCGTCGTTTTGGCCCGAGTCTTTGCCTGAATCGCTTCCGCCGTCGCCCGCGTCGTTTTCGCCGCCCCCATCTTGGCCTGTATCGCCGTCTTGGCTTGCATCGCCCGACGCGTCTTGGTTTGCATCGCCGTCTTGGCTTGCATCGGGGGATGCGTCATTACCTGCATCGAGTTTGTCTTCGATGCGACGAAGCGCAATCGCGCGGTTCCAAGCCGCGTCACGCCCAACGGGATCGACAGCAAAGGTCGCGTTTGCCGCTCTGTTCGCGTTTGCCGCGCCAGTCGCGCCGGTCGCGATGGCGGGGCCCGCGTCGCCCATGCCTGGCGAGAGTTCGAGCGCCTTATTGTAAGATGCAACTGCTTCTTCGTAATGGCCATTCAGAAAGTGCAGATTCCCTTGAAGGTAATGGGCACGCGCGCGAAGCTCGATGGGCGAGCTTGGATCGTCCGCAACGACGCTCGTAATGCGTAGGGCGCAGCCGACTTGCTCGCCGCGCTGAGAGCCCAACGACGGATCGGGCGGCGCGCCCGCGTCGAGCTCCTCATCGCCGAAGCGATGCCCGAAGGTTTCGGCGACGTTGAAAAGCGAGAGCCCGAGATCGAACGAACCATGATTGAGCGTCCGCACACGTATTGGTGTGCCAATGTTGCCTTCTTTGCAGGGCCCGGTGGAAAGGTACTCTTCGAGGATGGCGCTCGCCACGCCTGCATCGCCGCCGTCGAGGTGGGCGATGGCCTCGCGCACCTCGGGCGATTCACGATCGAACGGTCGTGAAGGATCCCAACCGCACGCAATGACGAACATGCTTGCTGATGCCGTGGCCACGACAAAGGCAAAGACCAGGCGCAGGCGTGAGCATCGCGGCGTCATGCGACGCTCCGGGCTTTTCGTGGGTTTTTGGTTGGCCGTGGGGCCTCGGGAATAAGCCCTTCGAGCACGAGAAGCACGACTGCGATTCCCAAGGGCCAACCGTATTCTTCATCGAATACCGTCTCCACGCGCTCGGCAAGCTCTTCGCGCATCATCTTTTTCAAGCTGCGCGTGACTTCGTCGATGCCGGTTTCGCCTTTTTCGGCCCGTACGATTGCGCCGCCCGTAACCTTGGCGATCTCGGCGAGCTGGGCTTCGCCGTCGGCCGACAGCTCGGTGGTGATCGCTTTTCCGTCGTCGTCTTTGCGCACGCCAACGACTTTGCCGTCGGGACCCACCTCGGGAATGGGCTCGGGTGCTCGCCCGCCTATTTGTACGACGTCGATGCGAGTTTTTTCTGCTCCCGCGGCTTGTGCAACCACGATTGGATTGCCTTCCAAGTCTTCGCCGTCGGTGACGAGCACAATCACGCGCATATGATCTTTCGATTTCGGATCGCGCGCATAAAGCTCGCGGGCGCGCTCGAGGGCGCGTGCGATGGCCGTGCCGCCAATGGGCATGTCGTTCGGTTCGAGCTGGCGGAAAAACTGCCCGATTGCCGCGCCGTCGCTCGTTAGCGGGAAGCTCATTGGCTCACCCGCGAAGGCGACCGCGCCGAAACGCGCGCCGGGCAGATCGCGAACGAGCTTTGACACCTCGGCCTTCGCCCGCGCAATACGGCTCGGCGCAACGTCACGAGCGTACATGCTCTTCGAGTAGTCGAGCGCGATGACCACGTCGAGGTTCGTGGCTGGAATGAGCTTGGTGCCGCGGCCCCATTGGGGCCTGGCGAGCGCCAAGAAAGCACTCGCAAGTGCGATGACGAGCAGTACGCTTTTCAGCGCGCGCCGCCCCGAAGCGTCGAACGACTCGAGCATGGTGACAAGCTTCGGCTCGCCAAAGATAGCCGTGGCACGTTCACGCTGGATCGACGCAAAGAGCAGCGAAAGCGAAAAAGCGATCACGATGAGGCCGCACGCGAACGCGACAAGCACCCATGGCATGGCGCCGAGGTCGTAGAAGAACCTCACGGAAACCTCCGGACGATCGCGATTCGCACGAGCGCTTCGAGCGCAAGCAGCACGGCGGCGGGCACGACCAAGAGCGGGAACAAATCTTCCATCGTTGCGGCCTGCGCTTCGAAACGCGTTTTCTCGAGGCTATCGAGAATGCGGTGCATGCTTTGTTCGAGGCCTTTTCTGTCGGTGGCAACGAATGAGTCGCCGCCGGTGCTCGTGGCCATGCGCTCGAGAAGCTGAGGGTTCACGGGAAAGTGCTCGCGCACGAAGCGAGGTTGCCCGAACAGGTCGAAGCCGTCTTGCACGTCGACCTCGTCGCCGTTGCCGATTTGCACCGTGTAAATCTTGACGGCCTGCGTTTGCGCCAGATGCGCGGCATAGTCAGGCGCAATGGTGCCTGCGTTCGAATCGCCATCGGTAAGCAGAATCATGACCTTCGAGCGTGCATTCGAACGGCGCAGGCGCGCGACCGCGGTGCCTACTGCATCGCCAATGGCCGTGCCGTTGCCGTCGATGACCCCGAGCTCCATTTTGCCGACGAGCGATGCAAGAAGCGACTTGTCGAGCGTTGGTGGCGACAGAATGTACGCGGCACGGCCGAAGACGACGACGCCGATGCGATCGGTTTTTCTGCGCGAAATGAAGTCCAAAATGACTTCTTTTGCCGTATCGAGGCGCGTGAGCCGGCGCTGTTGCCCGGTTTGCGAGCGCAGGGGTGTAGTGCCCGTGTCCATCAGCGCCTTCATCGAGCCGGACAAGTCGAGCACGACGACGATGTCGATGCCCTGCTCGTCGGCGTCCTCGCCGCGAAGCACGTTTTGTGGGCGTGCAAGCGCAAGTATGCATAATGCAATCGCTCCTCCGCGAAGCATTCCGGGCACGTCACGAAAATGCGTGCGCAAGCCGCGCGGCCCTGTGATGAGAGGCGCGATGGTAGACAAGCGAAGCCGTGGCGTGCGAGCGTCGGCGGCGAGAGTCATGCGCCAGACAACGACGGACACGAGAGCGAGAATGACTGCGCCGAGAGCGGGCAGGCGGGCAGAGTCAGGCAGCCATGTGAGCGCGGGCGCCGTCCAAATTGCCGTTGCCCATGCGTCGCCGCGTGCAATGGCAGGGTAGAGCAAGCCAGCCACGAAAAAGCCGATCGTGCCCGACGCAACGATTGCCGCGCGCACCAAACGGTTCACGGCTTGCCTTCGCCCCCGTCAGCAGGCGGACCGTATTTGGTGGCGTCATCGGCTTCAGGTTCGCGTTCATGTTCGCGTGGTGCCGCTGTCGGGGTATCCGTTGTCGGTGATGTCTCCGATGCGGCTGATGACACGGCCGATGCGACTTGTGCGGCCGACGGTGTGGTGCCATGCACGATGTGTTCGCCGGTTGTCAAGGCGAGAGCGCACTGCTCCGGCGTTGGCGTAAGGTTGGCGAACTTGACGAGATCGCAGTCGGAGAGAAAATCGCGAATCTCGTACAATGCAATGGCCGGCGCGTTGGCATCGAATGGTGCGTGATCGAGGCCATCGGGACTACTTTGCCTACTTTGCGTGCGCACGAACCCCGCGGCATGCGTTCTTAGCGCCGCCAGAATTTCGTCGGTGGTCGACTCGAGGCCGTCGAATCCAAAGCGTGCGCCAAGGTAGCTTCGCACTGTGTCGCTGACGCGGTCGAAGTATTCCGTGTAGCGCTCTCTATCGAGCAGCCCGGCTTCGCGAACCTCGCTCAGCTTCTCGAGTGCGATCTCCCACGGTGGTCGCGGTGGTGGCGGCGGCGCCGCGGGCTTCGGGCGCTTTCGCCATCGGTAGGCAAGGTAGGCGAGAATGGCTCCAGCAAGGATGCCGATGCTTCCCCAGAGTACGGCCTTCTTCAGCGCCGTCCATGTTTCGCGTTGCGGCCGTGGTGGCGGGTTCGGCTTTGGCTCTGCGCTTGGAGTGCTTGCGATGGGGTCTTCGACAACGATCGAATGCGCATGCGTGCACACCGTGGCGACTTCGCCATTGGCGCGCGCCACCGCAACGGGCAATGGCGGCAGCTCCATCACGTGCCGCCCCGGGCTTTCGGGCAGCGTGATGAGGGGCAGGTCGAGGTGTGTGATGGCTTCAGTCGTTTGCGGATTGTCAGGTTCGGACCAGAGCCTGGCGCCGGCGCCGCCATCCTGATCAGGAATCACGAAGCCAGCTTTGCGAAGGTATTTTTTTGCTTCGACCGCCGAAGCAAGATCGAGCCCGGCAGGCAGCACACGCTCGCCTTTGCCATGGCGCACCGTGATCGAGAGCGTTGCGGCCCAGCCGCTTGTGCCGTTGGCTGGAAACACGTCGTCGATGTTGGGGCGCACCGAGCCTTTGGGAATGCTCTCAACGCAGCCGCTGATCGACGCCGCCGATTCCGCCGATGCAGAAGGCTGCCCCGCGTCGGCCGCGGGTACCGCGGGCTGCTGCTGTTGCGCCGAGGCATGGCTTGCCGCGCCAAGAAAAAGCATGCATATTGCAATAATCTCGGCGAACCTGCAGCTACAACGCGCGCTGCCGCGGCTCATCGCGTTCTCACCCTGCGCGCACGCCGTGCGAACAAATCGCGGATCGGTGTGATGAACGAGCCGCCAGTTTCGATTTCGACCGAGTCGAGCCCGAGCTTGAAGAAAAGTTTCTGCCGTGACTCGCGGATCCTTCTCATTTCCGCGTGGTAGTGGGCACGCACACGCTTGTCAGAAGTGTCGACGAGGATTCGTTCGCCGCTTTCGAGATCTTCGAACGTAGCAAGGCCAACGTCGGGCAGTTCGAAATCGCGCCGATCGGTGAGCACGACGGGAATGATGTCATGCTTGGCGCTGGCGAGCGACAGCGACCGCTCGTAGCCCGACGTGAAGAAGTCCGACACCACGAACGCAACGCTTCTGCGCCGAGCGACGTGGGCAAGTGTTTCGAGAGTGCTTTTGAGATCGGTTGCGGCGCCGAGCTTTGGCACGCGAGCCACGCGATTGGTCGGAGCTTCGCCCGTGGCTGCGGCCGCAGGCGCCTCGAAGCCCAAGATTTCGCGCACCACGCGCATCACGTGCTTATCGCCCTTTTTCGGTGGAACGATGCGTTCGACCTTGCTTGTCGACAAGATGAGGCCGACGCGGTCATTGTTGCGGATGGCGCTGAATGCAAGCAGCGCGGCCACCTCGGAGGCAACGCGGGCTTTGGGAGCACGCCTGGTACCAAAGCGCTCGCTTGCTGACAGGTCAACGGCGAGCATGACGGTCATTTCGCGCTCTTCGACGAAGACCTTGACGAACGCTTCGTTCATGCGAGCCGAAACGTTCCAGTCGATCGATCGAATGTCGTCGCCCGATTGGTACGGACGCACTTCGCGAAAGGCTAAGCCTTGGCCTTTGAAGCTTGATTTGTATGTTCCTGATAGCTGTTCGTTGGCAAGCCGCGCGGTGTGAATTTCAATGGTGCGCAGCGCGGCGAGGATCTCGCGGGGGATCATGGCGGGCCCAACGACATGAAGGATCCCGGTTAGGGGACTTCAATGACCTCAAACACGCGCCTCACCACTTGCTCGCTGGTGACTTCCTCGGCATCGGCTTCGTAGGTGAGCACGATGCGATGGCGCAGCACATCGGGGCCAACGGCCTTGACGTCTTCCGGTGTGACGTAGCCGCGGTGGCGGAGAAACGCGTGCGCGCGCGACGCCAGGTTCAGCGCAATCGAGGCGCGTGGCGATGCGCCGAACTCGATGAGCGGCGCGAGATCTTTGAGGCCGTGACTCGCCGGCTCGCGCGTGGCGAAGACAACATCCACGATGTAGTCTTTCACTTTGTCGGCAACGTAGATTTGGGCGATGATTTTGCGCGCATCGAGTAACTCGGTAGGGGTAACGACCTGTTCGGCCGTGGCAGGCACGAGGCTGGTCATTCGATCCATGATCTTGAGCTCGTCGTCGCGGGTTGGATAACCCACTTTGCACATGAGCATGAAGCGGTCGACCTGCGCTTCGGGCAGGGGATACGTGCCCTCTTGCTCGATCGGGTTTTGCGTTGCCATGACAATGAATGGATCGGGCAACGGATAGGTGCTGTCGCCAATGGTGACTTGGCGCTCTTGCATTGCCTCGAGAAGTGCACTTTGCACTTTTGCCGGCGCGCGGTTGATTTCGTCGGCCAAAACGAGGTTCGCGAAGACTGGCCCGAGCTTCGAGGTAAACTCGCCTTTTTGTTGGCTATAAATGACAGTGCCGATGACGTCGGCGGGCAAGAGGTCAGGAGTGAACTGAATGCGCGCGAACTTCGACGCAATCGCGTTGCAGAGGGTTCGCACCGTGAGCGTTTTCGCGAGACCTGGAACACCTTCGAGAAGGACGTGGCCGCCGGTGAGCAAGCCGATGAGAATGCGCTCGATCATGTAGGTTTGACCCACAATGACTTTGCCAACCTCGGCTTCGATGCGGTCTACAAATGCGCTTTCGCGTGCAACGATTTCGTTCAATTCACGAGCGTCTTGCATGCCGTTTTCGACTTATGCTCGAGCGCTTTGTGAAATTGAGACACCCCCGTGAACTCCCACGATTGCGCCAAGGGCAATGGCGGCCCACCAATAATTGAGATCGGTAAGCTTGAGGGAAACGATCCCGATGAGCATGACGCCAAGCCCGAAGAAAATTTCCATCGTTCCACGCTGCATGGTGGTTGTATCTAACCCAGGGTCCGATCTTTCTCGACGAGAATCCGCAGGCTGGTTGGCATCAAGGTGCACAATCGATGTCTTCAGGCGCGTCCCAGTCGCGAAGCTCGCCCAACTGCTCTGCATCGAGAGGTAGCTCAGAAGCGCCGCACGCGTTGAGAAGGCCTTGAAGCGAAGGTCTCTTTTCTGCGGTCCAGACGCGCGCTACCGGAAGCACGGCACCAACGTCATAGCGGGCAAAAAACGGCTCCCAGAAGCCGCCTTCGCGTGGCGCCCGTGGCGCAACGATTGGCGCGGGGGCGGCTTCAATGAGTTTGCGTACGAGTGTTTCGGATACGTGTGGCATGTCACACGCGACCGCAACCACGTGAATCACGTGGCTAGGACCACGACTGCATACGTTTGCGTGCTCGAGCAATGCCAAGAGCCCGCCGACAGGACCCGGCGCGCGGACGTCGTCCGGGATGGTGGGAATTCCGAACGATGTGTACGCCGGATGTTCGCCGACAAGAACGTGCGCAATGCCAAGCTGACCAAAGATGCGCACCCAACGGCTCACGATGGGCTCACCCCCAGGCCCAGGCAAGAGCCCTTTCGCCTTGCCGCCCATTCGTTGCCCACGCCCGCCAACGAAGATTCCAGCGCAAAGTTGAGGTCTCATCGTCGAGGCATGGCCGCGAGTATGGGGCGCAGCATGCTTGCGCCCCTACGCCTACAAATAACGTAAAAGCCCAACGTTTAGGAGCAAACACACCGTACTTGCGCCGAAGGCTGGCCAAACAATCGCTTCGTCGTTACCGAGCCAGGCATTCATGGTAGCGGTGAAAAGCCATAACTGAAGGACAACGAGGATAAGCGCAAAACACAAGATACCGTAAATGACGACCATTTGTTGTGCGCGCGTGGACGGGCGTTTCATCGTGGTTGCCATGTCGCTATCCTATACTTTGCCTAACTCTGCCGCTTGGCGGATGCCGATTGCGTAGATTTCGTCACCTTGGATATCGAGTTCGATCTTGGGAAGCGGCCTTGGGGGTGGCCCCGCAATGTTCTTTCCAGTTTGCAAATCGAAATACCCTTCGTGGCAGGGGCAGTGGAGCAATCCTTCCGCGATTCTTGGAACCACGGCGCACGAAAGATGGGTACATGCTTGACTGTAGGCTAAAAACGTACTTTCGCCCGTGCGAATGAGCAGGCAAGGGGAATTCTCGTCGGGATAGGCGAACATTTTCGCGGTTTGCACTGGCACCTCGGAGACGAGCGCAATCTTCGTGCGTGGATGGGTCTCGCGATGGCTGCGCACCACGTTTTGTGCGGCAATCCAGCCCTGGCCGGCCACGAATGCCGAGCTCGTCAGAACCAGAAACTTGGCGAAGTCACGCCTTGCAACGTACTGGTCTGTTGGATAATCGACCGGGAAGTCTTTGCGCCATTGTGGCTGCTCGGCAAGAGGCCGCATATCTGGCGCTGTCGTAAACTCGTCGACTTCGAGCGCAGGTTCGTAAACCCCTGCGCGTGTTGTGCCGGTGAGTTCCGCGCTTGCCGCGGTCTCTCCTCCCAGTGCCGCTGCCGCCAGTTTTTCATCCTTCAATGACATGGTATCCCTCAAATCCGAATGCTGGGCGGTACTAAATCTTCACTTCGGCGAATGGATCGGGCTCGCCCTGGTCCACGACTCCGAGTCTCAGCGTGCGATTCTGTGGTCGCTCGTTCATCGCGGATGTGACGTCAAGCAATAGCGGGCGCGGTTTCTTTCGCGGGACCATCACATTAACGCGTGTTGTAATGGTTTGATCGCCGAATCGAAAGCGGTTGGTTGGCATGGATTGGGGACGAATAGAGAGGATTTCCTCGCGCGTCCCAAAAAAGAGCGCTTGGCTTGGGCAGACCGTCGCGCACATCGGCTTTTTGCCGACAGACGAACGATCGTAGCACATGTCGCACTTCATCATGAGTAGCTGATCGTTATAGAGCTCGGGCACGCCGAATGGACATGCCAAGACGCAATTGCCACAAGCGATGCAACGAGGTTTGCGTGCACTCTGCACAACTCCGTCGGAGGTGCGCTTGATGGCGTCGGCCGGGCAAACCTCGGCGCACGTTGGCTGCTCGCAATGCATGCATATTACCGGCACGGTTTGGATCGAAGTCGCGCGATCGGCGTATTCGAGGTGAATCATCGCCTCGCCATGATGCGTGTCGCATTCGCTGCATGCTTGCACGCACGACTGGCAGCCGATGCAGCGGCTTGGATCGACGAAGAACTCGAGGTGTCCTGGGACGGCCATGGGAGAGTCCTTGGGTTATTGCTGCGGCTCGAGCACCGCCGCGTAGGCTGGTGCGCCCTCTGCCTTGCGCACGCGGCATGCGCAGACTTTGTATTGTGGAATTCTGCTGATGGGATCTTGAGAGGCTACCGTAAGACGATTCGCGCTTTTATCGCCTGGCCAGTGATAAGGAATGAAAATGGTGTCCGGGCGAATCGTGGTCACAACTTGGGCTCTGAGTGTCAAGGCCCCGCGGCGGGTTTCGCAAACGGCCCAGTCGCCATCGGCAATGCCTAGCTTTTCAGCCAACCGCGAATGGATTTCGATGCGAGGCTCTGGGTACTGCTTGACGAGCGGCCCAATTCTCCGCGTTTGGGTGCCCGACAAGTAATGGCTTACAACGCGACCGGTCGTGAGATAGAGCGGGTATTCGGTGGAGGCGTCGTCGACCGGTGTTCGGTACTCTGCGACGTTGAAGCGAGCCTTTCCGTCGGGGAAGTAAAATGGCCCTTTGCCCTTCGCAACTGGGTTGTAACTCCCAGGCACGAAAATCCGCGGTGTGCCGAGGTGATCGATGGGCTCACCTGTTTTGGGATCGTGCGAGTAACATGGCCAGAAGACGCCCATGTTTTCTTCGATTTTCTCGTACGTAATGCCCGAGTAATCGGCCACGCCACCCTTGCTTGCGATGCGGAGCTCTTCGAAGATTTCCCTGGAGGATTTGAACGTGAAGCCTTTCGGTCTTCCAAGCGCTTTCGCAATATCGCCGATAATGATCCAATCGCGCCGTGCCTCGCCGGGGCAGTCGACCGCGCGGTTGATTTTGATGACACGGCCTTCGACCTGCGTGACCGTTCCCTCGTCTTCTTCCTGGAGGCTGCCTGGCAGAACGTAGTTTGCATGGCGACCGGTTTCGGTGAGGAAGAAATCGATGGGAACAAACAATTCGAGCATGTCGAGGGCACGTGCGACGTACGTGTTGTCGGGTAGAGACACCACGGGATTGAAGCACATCGCGATAAGGGCCTTGATTTCGCCCTTATCGATTTTGCGGAACATTTCGTAAGCGTCGACGCCGGGGCCAGGCATGTCTTTCTCGTCGATACCCCACACAGAAGCGACGTATTTGCGGTGTTCCGGAATGGATATATCGCGCGACCCCGGGAGTTGGTCGCACTTCTGCCCGTGCTCTCGGCCTCCCTGGCCATTGGCCTGACCGACGATTGTGCCATAACCGCTTTTCGGTTTTCCGAGGCGGCCTGAGGCGAGCACGAGATTAATGGTGCCGAGCACGTTGTCGACGCCGTTGGAGTGATGTTCGATGCCTCGCGCATGGAGAAAGAAGCTCGTTTTTGCCTTTCCCCAGAGCTCCGCTGCCTCGCGGAGGGATCGCTCGGGCACGCCGGTAACCTCGGCGGTGCGCGCCATGGGCCACGCGCGGCAGTATTCTTCGACGCGCTCGAAGCCGACGGTATACGTGTCGATGTACTCGCGATCGATCCAGTCGTGCTCAATCATGAAGTTGAGCACGCCCGCAAAAAGCGCTGCATCGCGCCCGGGTTTCACCGGCAAGTACAAATCGCACGTTCGTGCGGCGGGTGTAATGCGTGGATCTTGAATAATGATTTTGGCGCCTTGCTCGCGCGCTTGCCAGATGTAGTTCGTTGTGATCGGCGAACACTCGGCAATGTTCGAGCCGGCGACCCAAATGACTTCCGTGCCGATCATATCGGCCCACGGACTCGATACGCGATCGATCCCAAATGCCTTTTTGTTGCCCGCACCTGCGCTGACCATGCAAAGGCGGCCGTTGTAATCAATAAACGGAGTTTTCAAGCAGACACGGGCAAACTTGCCGAGCAAATAGGCTTTTTCGGTGCTGAGGCTAGCGCCGCCGAGCACGCCAATGGCCCCGTTCCCGTACTTCTCTTGAATGCGTTTGATTTCGCTTGCAACCTTTTCGATGGCCTCGGCATACGGAATCGGGCGAAAGCCTCCTGGGGCGGACGGATCACGCGCAAGTGCCGTTTTGAGACGATCGGGATGCGAGCCTTGAAGATAGCGCTTGACGCCCTTAGGGCAGAGCATGCCGCGGTTGAAAGGAAAGTCCTCCCAAGGTTCGAGCCCAATGACCGTGTTGTTTTTGACTTTGAGTTGGATTCCACATTGCTGACCGCAAAAGCAGCAATGTGTTTTGACGAGGCGCTCGGGCTCGTCGGTCGTTTTTCCGCGTATCGGAGCGGATCGATGGGGCCCGTACTCGTGAATCGTATTGATTTCTTCGGTGGGAAGAGTCGCCATGCCTATGCCGCTCCAGGTTCGCGCGTTTCGCGCTCGGGCTCGATTGCCTGACTCCACAGCGCGCTCTGGGCAAGACCGAAAAGTGCGCGCCGGCAGGGTGGGCAAATCTGTTGGTAGTGATCGGCCCGCGAGCTCCGGTTTTTGCCCGTGCCTTTGCCTTCTTTGTCAGCGCTTTTTGGACCCAACGCCGTCATCTCGTAGCGGAAACCAAGCTCGCGCTCGACCGTTGTGAGATCGCGCACGACGGCGGCGGAAGCATACGGCTTTTTGCATCGCTTGCACTTTGCTTGGCCGGCCTGTTCCGCCTCTTCCTTGTAGAGTGCAACACCAAGTTGGGCGGGCCGCTGGAAAATGTGGAAAAACTTTCCGAACGGCAGCCATAGCAGCGTGAAAATGACCGTTATCGCATGCAAAATGGCTAGAAAGCCGTAAGCGTAACCGCGCATCCATGTATAGCTTACGGTGAGCATCATGCCCGTGATGCTGATGGCGCAGAGCAGAACGAGGGGAAGCACGTCCTCGCCAAATTGCTGGGTGGCGGCTGCACCGTGATCGATCATGCGGCGACGGAATGCGAGCATGACGCCGGCAAGCACGAGGATCGAAGCCCACACCAGGCCGTGGAAGATTAGAAAAGAGAGGATGCCACCGATTTGAAACTCACCGGCCGGAAAGCCAAAAACTACGGTGCGATACGTGTTGAGGTGGCCGGGCATGGTTTCGAAGTGGATCCACCCCCAAACGAGAGGAAACGTGATGGCTGCCGCAAGAATGCAGCCCCACATGATCGACATGTGCGCGGCTCCGCGCAAAAAACCACGCTGGAAGATAAAACGATTCCCCGCGACGTCGACGACGGCCCGTCGAATGCCCGATGCGATTCGCTGCAAAGCCGCGCTGCTTACAAGCACCTGCCACCCACGGCGCCAATACATTCGTGAGGGCGGCCGCTGCAGCCACATGGCATAGCGGTAGGCAATGCCGAAGGCCGCAAAAAGTGTCGCAAATGTGTAGCCTACAAGCGCCGCGTCGAAGTGGGTGAGGCTGCGCGACCCGAGCACGATGAGAACGGCAAGACAGCCCGCCACAATCACGCCGACAACGATCGCCCGAACGCGTTCGTGCGCCATGGCTTGTGTCTATACCGCGCGAAAAGTTGCATGGGAATCTCTCGTGCCGATTCAATGGACTCACCATTTCTCGTGGGCGTTGTGGGCTTGGTTTTAAAGCGGGATTGGCCCAATTTGCCGTGCGAGCGAAAATGATCGAAATCAAGTCACATGCGTTTGTGTGTCGCGGAAATCGGCTAAGCGAGCGCAGATGCGCGCCATGCCGTGATCGAAAATGGGCTCCGGTGTCAGCAAACTGACGACAAGATGGGCGCCACGTTGCATGTCGAAGAAATACCCAGGATGAGCGTACACGCCATCGCGCTCGGCAAGATCGAGCGCCCATTGTTCGTCGGACTGAGTTTCAGGCACGCGAATCATGGCGTACCAGCCGCCTTCCACGTTGAGCACCGTCGAGCTCGGTGTATCGGCGATCCGAATGCGCGCGAGCGCGAGATTCGTTCGGATCCGCCGTTCGATCGCATCGCTTGCCACGTGGCGCGAGGCCAAAATCCGATCGAGTGCATGTTGCACGGGTGCGCCAACCGTAAGGTAGGAGTCGAGCACGAGCTCGAGGCGCGCCATGGCCTGGGCGGCGCGTGCATCGTCTCCTGCCACGCCGATCCACCCGAGCTTCATCTGCGGGAGCGCGGCAAGCTTCGACAGCCCCGAGAGCGCGAACGTCACTCCGCGTCGTGCACCGAGAACGCTCGGCACGCGGCCTTCTGGAATGGCTCCGCCGAGCGGATAGCGCGCGAAGACTTCATCGCTCACGATGGGCAGGCCAAAGTCGAGCATCGCTTCGAGTTCGCCTTGACCGAGGTAGGAACCAGTCGGGTTGTTTGGTGCGACAACCACGATGGCGCGCGTACGAGGGGTGATGCTGCGGCGAAGGTCATCGAGATCGACATGCCACGAGCCCGCGTAAACGAGCGGGTACGAGCGAAGGTGTAGGCTCTCGAATGCTGCGAGAAAACCGAGCAGTGGGTAGCTCGGAGCGGGTACCAGGATTTCATCGCCCGCGTCGGCGAGGATCTTGAAGAGCGCGCTGTAGCCTTCGCTGGTGCTGGCCGTGAGCGCAATGCGCGACGGGTGAATGGCGATGCCCCAGGTAGCGAAGTCTTTGGCTACGGCTTGCCGAGCGTGAATCAGGCCGAGTGGTTCGGGCGCATACGTGAGCGCGCGCGGATCGGCGAGTGCCTCGAGAATTTCGCGCTCGTCGTATGGGATCCCGGCCGTGGTGGGATTGCTCACCGTAAGATCGAAGACCGGTCTGCCGCCGCGCGCTGCGTTGCGCCGCGCGCGGTTCCATGCAGCTGACAACGCATTGGGAATGCTATTTTGGGATGTGCGTGCGGAAAACAAGTACGCTTACAATATATCGCTCAGAGCGGACCCGTGATGACAACGTCGCGCGCGCCATCGGGAGTTGGTTTGCCGTTCGTGTCGAGCCAAGAAAGCGCTTCGTCGAAGATGTGTTCGGCGTCAGCCACGTTGCCGTGCGTGCAGCCAGGCATTTCAAAAAACGTTGCAGGTGTGCCTGCTAGGCTGGTTTTTCGTGCAGCTTCACGCATGCGACTGACCACATCGAGCGAGCATGACATGGTCACGAGCCCACGCGCTTGCCGGAAGTGGGCCGGCAAAGGATCTTTCGGCGCGCCAATGAGCACAACGCGCGTGTAGCGGTTGGGCCAGCGTGCTGCGAGCTCTTCGGCGATGGAGGCGCCTTGAGAATAGCCGATGACCGTGATGCCTTCGGCGCCGACGGTTTCAACGCCGGCAGCGGCGAGCGCGGCTTCGATGCGTGCGTGCTGGCGAGCGGCATCCCAGCTGAAGGAGTGAGAGCCCTCGCGTTTCGGGCAAGGCACATCTCCGTCGATGGCGAGAATGCCTCCGTGTGCGCGTGCGGTTTCGGGAAAACTCTCCAGATAGGCGGAGGCATTCGAGCAGATACCGGGCAGAAAAATGGTTGTGGGCGCGCCGCGAGCCGTCTTGAAAACGATCGAGGCCGGCAGATCGCCGGGCACGCGAAGTCGTTCTACGCGCGCAGCAGCTGCAGCGGGTTGTTCAGCAGCAGGTTGCTCGACAGGGCCAGCGACAGAAACTGCAGGCGCGGGTGCTCGGGCAGGGGCCTTGCCCGGAGCCGCGCTTGCGACCGCGCTGGTGGGCGTACTGGTGGTCATACTCGTGGATCTGGGCGGGGCAATGGAGACATCCGGACCGCGATGTGAACTGCACGCCGATGCTCCGAAAGATGTCCCAACAAGAAGAAGAGATGAGGCAAGCGTGAACCTGGTTAGGAAGGAGGAAACTTGCATGATTTACCTTCCTCGTCGCGCGCGGCGATCGGAATGTGACCGGCCTTTTGCACACCCTTGGCCAGCGACGGCGCGTTTCGCTTTTTTTTAAGCAGCGGTTTTCACTCAGCGCCGCCGCCATACGCATCGAGAATGGCGAGGCAGCCGCTGAGCGAGTCGCAGGTGTTGAGTTGCCTTCGCAGATGGGCTGCTCCCGGCAGGCCAGATAGGTACCCGCTGAGGTGTCTGCGCGTGCAGCGCACGCCATGTGGTTCGCCGCGTTCCGCCACGTTTGATCGCAAGTGCTCGCGGCAGAGCGTGATGCGCTCGGAGATCGTTGGCAGCTGTCGCACGACGCCGTAGCGAAGGAGCGAGTAGACCTCGCGGAAGATCCACGGGTGATCGATCGCGCGCCGTCCAATCATGACGCCAGCGCAGCCTGTTTCGTTGAGGGCGCGCTTGGCGTCGTCGGCGCTTCGGATGTCGCCATTGACGATGACTGGAATGCGGACGACCTCGCGTGCTTTGCGTGCCCATGACCAATCGGCTGCGCCCGCGTAGCCCATGGCCGCCGTTCGACAATGGATCGTGAGCGCAGCAACGCCCGCGTCTTCGAGGCGACGGGCGAGATCAACGATCGGCATGTGCGATTCGGGTCCAAGGCCGATGCGTGTTTTGACGGTTACCGGGACCTTCACTCGCTCGACTACCATCTTCGCCATCGCGACCATTGCCTCAGGATCGCGCAGCCAGCCCGCGCCTGCACCGCGCCCGGCGATTTTCGGCACCCAACATCCACAATTGATATCGATGAAGAGCGGCTGGGCCTCTTCGGCAAGAAGTGCTGCTTCGGCAAGGCGCTCGGGGTTTGCGCCGTAAATCTGAATTGCGGTGAGCGCATCATCGCTGGCAAGGCGGATCTTGCGCTTGGCGTTGCGGCACCCGCGGAACAGGCCTTCGGCGTTGACGAACTCGGTCATGCACACCTCTGCGCCGAGAGCGCGGCAGAGGCGGCGGAAGACTACGTCGGTCACGTCTTCCATGGGCGCGAGAAGCACCGGATGAGACGCAAAGAGTTGCGCTAGCGAATGCACTAGTAAAGTGCGCGTGCATAGCACACGCATACTGTGACGACGGCATCAAGAGAGAGGTCGCCAAAGATTTTGTAGGTGATGGTAGATGCTCAGGTTTTTACGCAGCTCTTTGCCTGCTTCGCGGGCGCAACGCGGCATTGCGGTGGCGTCTCCCGGTGCGACGACAAACCCGTAGCGTGTGCGAGTGTAGATCTCGGCGGCCCTGTCGACAGCAGGACCGCCGAGGTTCTTGTCGCGAATGCGCTCGAGCAGTTGTTCGACGGAGTCGGAGGCGAGAGGCATGACGCCAGCGTCTTCGGCAGCGATGCGAACGTACTGCCAGCCGTTGTCGATGCGTTCGGTCGGTGGCGTTGGCACGATTGGCCTTAGTAAGTGCATATTCAAGAGCGCGCGCTTGGTGGGTCGATAAGCGATCCACAGAAGAAGTAGCGGCCAAAGATTCAGGGTTGCCTTTCCTGTAGCTTTGGCGAGCTCCTCCAACTGCTCCACAACCCAATTCTCATCGACGCGCGACCGTGGCGGCGTCGTGTCTTGCGTTTGCTCGGTTTTTTCCCTGGGGTTACGGTTTTCGCCTTCCCTGTCTCCCTTGCCTGTGCGCCACAAGTACGGCGCGAGAACCGCCGTGATCGCGAAGATGGCGAACGCCACGACGAAGAGCGTGAAGACGTTTCCGCGTGGGACTGCCGTCACCGTTGCGCGCTTCGACACGCGCCGACCTACTGCCCCACTCAGTGCTTGCCAAAGCTCCACTCGCACGGCTTGCTTAGCCGCAAGGTAAACGAGCAAGCACACTAGGAATCCGAAGAGAAAAGCAAGCGGAACAGGGAGCCACGCACTTGCTTTGTCGCGTTCCCACTCGGTGACGCGGCCCATTCTGTTAAGGATGACAAAGACGCCGCCTATCCACCCGACCGCCGGCCAGAACGAAGCGAAAATCTCGCCACGGTGTTGCAACGAAAGATGTCCGCATGGAAACGCCATGCAGAAAAAGACAATCGGAATCACGATGAAGTCGGGGATGTGGGGCAGCGAGTGCGACAGAAGCGAGAGAAGAAAGCCGCCGAAGAGCCCAATCGCACCATACGCGAGAAGAGTCGGCCAGAAGCGCACGCGCGACACGGCAACGAACTGACCTACGACGACACCCGCAATGCCAGCGGTGCATGCGAGCAGGAGTTCGCCGAGATGGCTGTTGCCTTCGTATACGACCAAGGCACCGAAGAACGCCGCAAAGCCTCCGATGCAAAAGAGGAGGTACGCGAGGGCAGGTCGAATCGCTAGGCGGAGCGATTGACGCATTGGCGGTGTCCATCGCGTGACGTGCGTGTGGCTCATGGCGTTTCCAAGGCAAGGGCGACGCCCCGGCGGCGAACGACGAGGGCGGGCGCTTGCACCGAGCGCGCGTGCTCAATCGCGGCGGCTGCTCCGTTCGTGAGCGCATCGCGCACGGCGTTGTGTGCTGGTGGTTTGCGCGAGAAAAGCTTCCGGAAATTCATACGGTTGTCTTCTGCGCCCACCGGGTAATTGAAGAGCAGCTGGCGCGCGAGCCACGGGCGATCGCTCGTGCGCGGCACTTCGATGACTTGTGCGCCGTCGGCAATGACATAGCTCGTGCCAGAAGGAGGTGCGGACGCCGCAAGCCCGAGACCGGCCGAGACTACGATCGCGCTCGCGGGCTTTGCGCTCTGGCGATATGCGTTGGGCGCGTTGGGCGTGGGCGCGAAAAGCGCATCGGGCGTGACGTCGTTCTGCCATGTGACGTCTGCGCCGATGCTGCGCCACTTGCGCTGCTCACCACGCTTGCACAGGACCTCGCGCAGCGTGGCTCTATCCCTGCTGGCACCGCTATCACCGTTAGCGATCGCGCAGACAAGGGTGACGATCTCACCGCGCTGGACCAGCATATGAGCGATACCGACCCATACTTCGACGAGCAGGTCGAGCACGTCATCGAGCAGTTCGGGTGCGCGAGCCACGTTGCGCTCGCCGTCACGCAAGCGTCGCCCGCCGGAACGAGCGCTCACGCGCAGGTTCGGCGGAACATAGGTATCGAGCACGAGTCGCACGCGCGTTGGCGTGAACGGCACCGACTCGGCAACACGTACGACGAGCTGCCCAGTATTGATCGACTGCTTCCAATGAATGCGACGCAAATCGTCGCCGGGTGCATACGTGCGCGTGCGAAAATAATCGTCGGTGGGGATGCGTGAAAGCATGGAGTGCGGTCCCTCGGCCTCGGAGCGCGCACGCACTTTGCGATCGAAAAGGAGAGGGCGAAGACGCGGCAGCGCGCGAAGCGAAGCGCATGCTCGCGAGGCCACGAAAACGCGCGTGAGGCCGAGCACGTCTTCGTACCAGATCGCAGCAGGGCCAAGCTGGTAGACGCCGCGCGGTGTGCGCGGCAAAGGGGCCGACACGCTGACTTCGCCCCGCGAAACTTTGCGGTCGAGCGCGAAACGCGTATCGCCGCCGAGCCTTGCAGGCAGCTCCTCTTCGATGTGGAGGCGAAAGCCTGGCGGGACTGGGACGTGTGCGAGTAAGAAGCGCTCTTCCACGGCGTCACCCGCGTCGATGACGGCTTGCGACATTTCACGTTCGATGGTGCCGCGGTCGCACCGCATGCGTTCGCCATGGGCATGCACGGAGAACGCGGAAACGAGCGTTGCCGCGGTAGATGCAAGATACATGATTCCGAGGCCGGCCACGGCAATCACGCCGAACTGCCCCCACTTTGCGGCAAGGGCAACGGCGACCATGCCAAGCGAGGCGACCACCATGCCGACTCCGCGCCCGGTAAGCACGCGGACGTGCCTGTCGATCGCGTCGACCCACACTGAGAATCTGCGTGTGGGCACGCTGCTTTCAAGTTGACCCGCGGCTCGCGATGTTCGCGATGTTCGCGATCGGACATCGCGTCGTACTTTCACGATGATCGCAATGAGCTGCAAGACAAGCAAAGGCACGATGAGGATCGAAAATCTGCGGGCGAAGCTCGCTTGGGTTTCTTTCACCTCGTCGATGTTGAATGCCACGCCAACCATGGCTCCCGTGAGCCATGGCAAAACGAAGAGCAGCGCCGTGTGCATGCCCGCACGCAGCAGGCGGTAGAGCGTGCGCGGCATCATGCAGGCGCGGCAACGCGCTCGATGCAATGGGCAATGAACTCACGTCCAACGCCCGAGTCGCTTGTCATGACGCGATGGCCGAGCACGTCGGGGGCAAGTGCCTTGACGTCTTCCACGGACACGAAATTTCTTCCTGAAAAAAGCGCGCGTGCCTGGCATGCTCGCGCGAGCAAGAGCGTCGAGCGCGGCGAGACCGATCGCAAGTTGCGATCGTCGGAGCGAATCGCGCGAAGCACCGAGACGAGGTAGTGGCGCATCTCGGGCGAAACGTAGATGTGTGGCACCGCGGCTTGCCATGCGAGCACACGTGCTTGCTGATGACGGGCTCGAGGTTGCCGAGCGCAGGGCTGTGGCCAAGGTGGACTTCGAGCATTTTCATTTCAGCGTCTTCGGGCGGGTAGCCCACCGAGAGCATCATCATGAAACGATCGAGCTGTGCGGCCGGGAGCGGATAGGTGCCTTCGTCTTCGAGTGGATTCATCGTGGCGATGGCGATGAATGGGAGCGCGAGCTTGTGCGTCGTGCCTTCGACGGTGACTTGGCGTTCTTCCATCACTTCGAGCAAGGCCGACTGCGTTTTGGGTGGCGCGCGGTTGATTTCGTCGGCAAGCAAAACATTCGTGAAAATAGGGCCAGCGTGAAACTGGAAGGTCTTCGCGCGCATGTCGAAAACGTTCGAGCCTGTCACATCCATCGGAAGAAGATCCGGCGTGAACTGAATGCGCTTGAAGGTGCAATCGACGCTCGCGGCGAATGCCTTGGCGAGCATGGTTTTGCCGACGCCGGGCACGTCGCGAAAAAGAACGTGCCCTTGCGCGGCCACGGCCCATAAAAGCCGTGCGATGACGTCGTCTTTGCCGAGAATGACTTTGCCGATGTTCGCGGCGACCCGCTGATACTGCTCGGGGATGCTCGGATGAATGGCTTGACTTGCAGTAGGCGAAAGCAGCGGCTCGGTCATCATCATTGTGGTTCCAAAGGTGCAATCGATGTTGGGGTGTTCGCGTTGCTCCAACGTGTTCTCAGCACGAAGCGCCGGAGCGTCATCCACAACCGGCGGGAGATCGACATGTTCTTTTTTTCGTAGCTCTGGAGCCAGAAATCGACCTTGCTGTCGGGGATGTCCCACGCCGCGGCATAGGCGCGGATCACGTGCCGTTCGCTTTCGTCGATCGTGCCGCTAACGGCGGCTGTTTCGCACATGAGCTGTAGGGCGGTGTGGCGCTCTTCGCGTGGAACGACGTGCGCGATTTCGGATGGATGGTGCACGCATAGCTCGTTGTCGGCGAGAGGCGCGAGCCCGTTACGTTGGAGAAAGCGGTCAACGAGCGCGCGCTCACGCGGGTGAATCTCACCGTCGGCTGCCATGACGCTTGCGAGCGGGTAGACAATGGCGCGTGGCGCGCGCGGTGAGGCCGAGGGTGGAGATTGCGCAGAAGCATCGTGGTGTGCATCGTTCGCATCGTTCGCGTTAGCTGCATGCTCTGCGCTTGCTTGGTGCTCTCCTGCGACCGCACGCGTTGTCATGCCCGCTGCACCGAAAGGATCGGCGAGCACTTCGAGCGGCTTGTGCTCTGCGATTTGGGCTGCGAGGCGAGCGAAATCCGGATCGCAGAATGTGGCATCGAGCAAGGCTTGTCGTGACCCGAAACCATCGCGTACGGCCCACGCATCGAGCGCGCGGCCGAATGATTCTTCTGTGTCGAGAGCCTCACCAGGGTGTGTGGTGATCATGCGCGCGGAGGTTCCGCACGCGCTGCACTCGGCGACCTGCGCCGCGCCACAGAGCTTGCACCGGCTCGATGCGGGCAGACCAAGCCGGCACGCAGGTACAAGTGCGTCGTAAATCTCGATAACACCGTCTTCGAGGCCACACGCAAGGCAGTTTGCCGACAACTCGACAGCGTCACCGACGGCCATTGCCGTAGAGACGCTGCTGCGACGATTTCTATTCTAGACCTTTCGATTTGCTGCGATTTCTGCGGTGTGGTCGCATGTTTCGCGTGCAAAGGCGAGCAGTAGCTCGTTGACGCGTGCACATGCCACGTTCTGAACCCAGTGCGATGCACCCGGAATGTGCACGACGCGTGCGTTCGGCACGAACTGCGCGGGCGGTGTGGCAAGCTCTTTGCCAAGGTAGCGGTCGGCATCGCCCCAAATGACGAGCACGGGTGCCTCGATGCGTCGCGTAGGTGGAAGACGCCCGCTCGCGACGCGCCGGACTATCGCGCGATAGTAGTTCATCGCGGACGTGAGCACGTGGGGCGTACGAAGTGCACCGATGATGTGATTGATGTCATCGGCACCCATGCCGTCGACCTCGAACATCTTGCGCAAAAAAAAGAAATTGTAGAATTGTACGGCGCGCTCGGGAATGGCAGGAAGCTGAAAGAAGAACGCGTACGAGCTTTTCGCGAGCTGCCGCAGCGTTCGCAGTCCGTTCATCATTTGCAGAGGGTGAGGAACGTTGAGAATCGCAAGGCGCTCGACCCTTTCTGGGTGAAGCTGCGCGACGTACCACGCGACGATGGCGCCCCAATCGTGGCCGACCACGATGGCATCTTCGCGGTCGAGTGCGCGAATGAGCCCCGCGATGTCGGCTGCAAGGTGCTCGACTTCGTAGGCAACGACACCTTTCGGCTTGTCCGATTCGCCATACCCGCGCATGTCTGGGGCCACGGCCCAGAACCCGGCTTTCGCAAAGGCTTCGAGCTGATGGCGCCATGATCGCCAGTATTCCGGAAAGCCGTGAAGGAAGACGACGAGCGGTATGTCACCTGGCACCTTATGGGTGGAGCCAACGCCTTTGGGCCGCGTCTCGACGACGTGAAGAGAAATCTCGCCAACGCTTATCGTGCTGTGAAAGAAATCGCCGTCGCTCATAGGCATCAGCGCCTAGCACCGATAGCCTTAGATCGCTTTCGATTTGATGCGCCTCAACGAAGTTCTGGCAGTCGTTTTAGGAGCGTGGAAAAGGCTCGCGCGTGGCTGTGTCGGGGTTCGAGGGATCGGTGCCGCTCGCAAACTCTTTTCGGCCTCCCGTTTCAACGAACGGGCCGCCGTGCTCTTCGGGGACAATCTGGTCGCGCTGGTCTTCGTCGAAGTACTCGCCGCTGGTCATCGTTTCCACCGTTGTTTCACCGCGCTCCTCTGCGAAGTCGTCGCGTTCGGTTCCTGCGTGGCGCAAAAAGGCAATGGCATCGGCGTTCACCTCGTTCACCTCTGCTTCGTAGTTTGGCTCGTGAAGTCCGATGGTGTCGTGCGATTCTGTGTGGTTTACGCTGTCGCGCTCGGGAGTGTGCATTTGTTGACCGGATGTATCTCCTTGGAGCACCGGCATCTCGGTAGGCGGCGTCGCCTTTCTTGTTCGCTTCGACGACGGTCGCTTTGACGTTGCCTTCGTGCGGGCAGGCACCTTGGTCGTGGCTGCGCGCTTCGGAGAAGCTTTGCGCTTTGCAGTGGCTTTGGTCGCTCCTGCACGCTTTTTCTTCGGAGAGGCTTTGCGTTTTGCAGTGGTTTTTCGATTCTGAGCAGCAGCGGTGGGCCTTGTAGTGCCAGTCGCTGTTGCGCGCGTTGTTTTCGGAGAGGCCTTGCGTTTCGAAGTTGCCTTCTTCGCGCGCTTGACGTCTTTCGCGTTGCCGGGAAAAGATCGTTTTTTCGTCGTCGATTTCGCTCGAGCCATGGTTCGAGCATAGCCATTTGTTGCTTGAATGCTCCACATCATCTCGTGCGCTGGGGTGGCGCAGTCGGATCGATGTATGATGCATCATTTGTCCGCATTCACTCGTATGAATCTCTCGAAGGCGATCGCATGCAGCGCTCGGAAGTGCCCCCATTGGCGTGGAGGTATGGGCCCTGGCTCCCGCGCAGCATCTGGACCGCTTTCGATTCGACGCGATTTCATCGTTGGCGGTTGCGGTGCGGTCCTCAAAGCCAAGAGAGGCTGTTCCGGTCCGCTTCTCGCCGCCGCCTCGAACTCGCGTCAACTTGAAAGCGGTAAAAAAGAGCCTCATTGCAAAAAGGGCTTGCCTAGATTGTCGGTCTGAGTACTATCCGCCGCCCTGACGCAGCGAGGCGGAAGCGCGGAGTTGCCTTGGTCCTTGAAAACTGAATCGTACGCACACATGGAGAGATGTGAGTGGGTAAGGAGTGCGCAAGGCGAGAAGGCTGAAGC
>Ga0123357_10000093_pt1 | contig 72529 bp, 60 predicted proteins | sample TergutEmb28metaG_FD_89873 | JGI IMG/M metagenome (GOLD analysis project Ga0123357, IMG submission 89873) | Embiratermes neotenicus P4 segment gut microbial communities from Petit-Saut dam, French Guiana - Emb289 P4 | ecosystem: Host-associated > Arthropoda: Insects > Digestive system > Gut ...
GGACGCATGAAATACTGTCAAAGGTATTCAACATACCGCTCTCAACGGGAGCAATCAGCGGAATGGTTGAAAGGTGTGCGGCCGCTCTTGAGGATACGGTGGAAAAGATTGGTGATAGGGTAGCAGGATCTAGTATAAACAATTGTGATGAAACCGGCACACGAGTGGATGGAAAAACCATGTGGGTGCATGATGTTTCGAATGGGGAATATACGCATCTATCGATACATGAGAAACGAGGGAAGGAAGGCATGGATGCGGGGGGAGTATTGCCGAAGTTTTCCGGAATAGCGGTTCATGACTGCTGGGCTCCGTACTGGAAATATGAGGAAATGGGGCATGCCTTGTGCTGCGCTCACCTTTTGAGAGAGCTTATCGGGGTGGAGGAAAACTATCCACAGCAGAAGTGGGCAACAGCGTTCAAGGAAATGCTGCTTGAAATGAAAGCGGTGAAAGAGAAAGCGATGGCAAAGGGAAAAGAAGAATTAAGCCGATATTATCTTGAAAAGTTTGACCAGGCGTATGACCGAATAATAAAGCAGGCGTACCGGAAACACCCTATTGTTGAAAGTGGAGAAAAGAAACGTGGGAGAAAGAAAAAAGGGAAAGCTCTGTCCCTTGTGGAACGGCTTGCAAAGTACAAGGAGTCAATTTGCCTTTTTATAAACAATTTTGTAGTCCCATTTGACAATAATCAAGCAGAACGCGATATACGAATGGTTAAGACGAAAACGAAGGTATCAGGGTGTTTTCGCAGCATAGATGGAGCAAGAAACTATTTGAAAATCATGTCATATGTTGGGACCGCGAAAAAACAAAAAATAAATCCTTATGAAGCAATTCGACAGGCTATTTTAGGAAATCCTGATATCATTTTTGCTAGATAGTCCTGAACAGTCACAAATTTTTAAGCCAGCGGCTGTTTATCCAGTTGTATTGCGCGGCGGATTGTTCTACAGATCCCTTGGCCGGGAGTGAATAAATATTTCCATCCGGCATTTTCATGGAACTGGCCATATCCGGCAATTCCTTCATGCGTTCCTTTAGATTAACACCGTTTTGATCAATCAGGTTATTTAAAGGTACAAAAGCTCCCTTTGAACCATAATTTATCAAATCAGAAATCGGAAAATTACAGCGGTAGAAAAAATCAGGATAATCACCGCTGGCAAGAAGAACATTTCTGCGTTCAGGAAAGCCCTGGTTTGGGGCCTGTGTCCAGTCAATATGGATATTTGACTTTTTTTCATATTCTGTAAAACAATAAACTTCATTCCAGTCTTTATGTGTTACATTTTGATTACCAAAGGCTGTCAGGGTTATTTTTTCATTTACAATTGGGTACCCGGTCGGATTGAAGTTACTGCCCGCAGCCGCCGCAGACGCAGAACCTGCAGCCTGGGCGCCGCCGCCAAAAACCACGCCTGCAGTAAAGATCAGTATTAATACCGTAATCCCTGCTTTATAAAAATTTTTCATTATGAACCTCCCAAAAATTTTCTACTTTCTACTTTCTACTTCCTACTTTCTACCTTCCCCACTAGCCTTTAATCGCCCCCAGCATAACGCCTTTGACAAAATGCCGCTGGATAAAAGGATAAGCCGCCATTACAGGAACGCTGGCCACAATAATTAACGCGTATTTGATGCCTTCTCCCTGGAGTACCTGATCGGCAAACCCGGTTGTGTCAACAAGATCCTGGACCTGCGACAGCAGCAGGATCTCGCGAAGAATTAATTGCAATGTATAAAGGGATCTGTTGCTTAGATACAAAAGGGCCTGGAAATACTGGTTCCAGTGCGCGACCCCGTAAAAAAGACTAATAACCGCGATGATGGCGTTGGAAAGCGGCAGGACTATGTAAAACAGAATTTTGATCTGGCTCGCACCGTCTACCTCCGCGGATTCAATAAGGGAATCCGGTATGGAATTCTGAAAGAAGGTGCGCATTACAATCATGTTATACATCGAAATCGCTCCGGGCAGGATTAGCGCCCACCTTGTATTGAGCAGCCCGACGCTTTTGACCACAAGGTATGTGGGGATCATGCCTCCGGAAAAAAACATCGTAAAAGCAAAAGCCATGGTAAGGAAGGTCCGGCCAAAAAAATCCTTGCGTGACAGAATGTAGGCGCCAAAGAACGTAAGAACCAGATTTACGCTCGTGCCCAGCACCACAAGTATCAATGAATTTTTATAACCCATCATGATATCCTGGTGCTTAAAAACATCCAGATACGCGGTTATACGGGGTTCAACCGGCCACAGCACCATGCGGCCCTGCAGGACCGCAAGCGGCGACGAGAATGACGCGCTTATTACATATAAAAGCGGGTAAGCCACGATGAGGAAAATCAAAAAGCAAATCGCAAGGTTAATCGTGTCAAAAATAAAATCGCCGCGGGAGCGCTTTACATTCATGTTTCCTCCTAGAATAGACTTGTCTCGCCTTTCTTTTTGGCGATTTGATTTACTATGACAAGGAGGGCGCAGTTGATAACCGAGTTAAAGAGTCCCACCGCCGACGCGAAAGAGATTTGGGCATTTATCATGCCGGCCCTGTAAACGTATGTTGAAATAACATCAGAGGCCGGCATGTTGATATTGTTCTGCATTAAAAAGACCTTCTCAAATCCGACGCTCATGATCTGCCCGCATTGCAGTATCAAAAGAATTATGATTGTAGGCATAATGCTGGGAATTGTCACGTGGATGATGCGCTTGAAGGTCGACGCGCCGTCAACGATCGCGGCTTCAAAAAGGTTTGGATCGATACCGGCAATTGCCGCGATGTAAATAATCGAAGACCAGCCGCAGTTCTGCCATACACCGGAAAATACATACAGAGTTTTGAACCAGGCAGGCTCAGCCATAAAAAATACATTGTCAAAACCAACAGCCCGCAGCGCGAAATTAACGATCCCGGTGCGCGGGGAAAGCATGGTCGTCATCATTCCTACAAGTACCACCACCGACAAAAAGTGCGGCGCGTATGTCAGCATCTGCATGGTCTTGCGCCATTTATTGGATCGAAGCTCGCTGAGCAGAATGGCAAGAATGATGGGCGCGGGAAAACCTATGGCAAGCTGGTAAAGGCTAATGCCTACGGTATTTGTAATGACCCGTACAAACTGGTATGAATTGAAAAAACGCAAAAAATGCTTGAGACCGACAAACGGACTTCTTGTAACGCCGTCTATCGGGTTAAAATCCCGGAACGCAATCTGAACACCATACATCGGCATATAATGGAAAACAAAAAAATATGCGATTACCGGAATTATAAGCAGATAAAACTGCCAGTATTTTTGAACCGAACGGCGCAGGCGGGTGCTTTGCCGCTGTTGATACGGAGAAATGATCCGGCTCAGAATTATGCCTCCTGGATACTTTTATTAAATCACGGCGTACAAATAATTATATACTATTTTAAATTCTTGTCAACTTTTACCGGAATCTTAATTCTTAAAATATATCCAAAAAAAAACCCGTATTATCAGAAAATCAATAATAAAAATTTAATTTTCTTTTGCAAAAAATGGTTTTTAACCATATATTGAATGATATAAGGGGGAAAAGAATGATTAGGTCTTACACGGCGTTTACGGGTGAAATTGACGATGTAGAGCTTGCCGTAACAGAAATAATCCTTCAGCTTCAACCCCATAAAAACTGCCTTAAAAGCACGGCCGCAATAGTTACCTGCTACCATGAATTCGCGACAGGCGGAATCATTGCCGAACTTTACAAAAGGCTTAAGTTCCCGATAATCGGGGTAACATCAACGGCCATATCCACAAACGGCGGTTTTGGCCAGCTCGATTTCGCGATACTTATGCTTACTTCCGATGATGTAACATTCACCGCAGCATGCTCCCCGCCGCTAAAGCAGGGACTGCAGGAACCGTTCCGGCAGATGTACGCGGATGCGCTTGCCGGACTTTCAGAAACCCCTAAACTCATACTGAGCGCCGCCCCGCTGATGCTTGATTACGCAGGGGATCATTTTGTCCGGGCCCTTGACTATGTAACCGGCGGGGTTCCGAATTTCGGCACACAGGCGATAGACAATACCTCCGATTACTCCGACAGTTATGTTATTTACAATAACAGGGCCGGCAGGGATTTTTACAGCATTATAGCGGCAAGCGGAAATATAAGGCCCCAATTCTGCTACTCTTCTTTTTCCCCGGAATTTATCCTGGCGCAGACTGCTGCAATTACAAAATCAAAAGGCAACATCCTTATGGAAGTGGACGGAGCGCCTGTCATAAAATACATGGAAAAAATGGGACTCGCGGAGAACGGGATAGTCAGCGATATACTCCATTCGGTACCTTTGATTCTGGATTACCACGGCGAAGGCGATACAGTATCAAGAGTTATTTTATCCTGGAATGATGAAGGGTACGGGATATGCGGCGGCCTGATGCCGCAGGGCGCAAAATTCAATCTGGGTATCTGGGATAAACACGATGTACTTAAAACTACCGAGCGTACAATCGAAAAAATTATGCAAAGTGAGGCCGGTACATTTATACTGTATTCCTGCCTGGCCAGAAGTTATTCCCTGGGCACGGAAATTCTGGCGGAGACCGAAAAAATAAACAGATTGATTGCCAAAAAGAAACCGTATATTTTTTCGTATTCGGGAGGCGAGATTTGCCCGCTCAGGAACGAATCGGATTCCAACAGCTTCCAGAACAATACCATTATAGCGTGCGCGTTTTAAAAACACATGGAAAACCGGGAACAGGCCGAAGAAATTTTAAGGCTTAAACTTGAAATAAGAAAACTCAGCCGCCAGCTTAATTTGTCAAATGACAATATGAGGAAATACAGGAGCGTTACCAGCGCAAAGCAAAACCTAAGCGCGGTTATCGCCGCGGAAAAATCAAAACAGGAAAAACAGCTGCAGGTCATTCTGGATAATTCGCCCAATATGGTTATCCTGCTTGACGGCTCATTTAATTTTATGCTTTCTACACAGAGCTTTCTGAATTTTACGGGGATGCCTGGTTTTGAATTTTTGCACAACAAAACTTTCAGACAGGTATTTTCCGTCCTTGCCGGCAGCGCATGGATTGATCGCATGGAAGATATTTTTAAAAAAGCCATTGATACACAACAGACCCAGTTACTTGACGGCAGTTTCAATACCGGCACTCCGGAAAAATTGCATATCTACTCGGTGAGCGTTGTCCCGTTTGTATACAGCGGCGAAAAGGCCGAAGGCATCCTTGTAAATTTCAACGATATTACCGAACACATCGAAATGGAGAATTTGATTAAAGAATCTCTCGACAAAGCGACAGCCGCAAGCAAAGCCAAGGGCGATTTCCTGGCGAACATGAGCCACGAAATCCGTACGCCGATGAACGCAATCATCGGAATGACCGATATCGGCAAATCCGCAAGCAGCGCGGAACAAAAAAATTACAGTTTACTGAAGATAAGCGACGCGTCAAAACACCTGCTTGGAATAATCAACGATATTCTGGATATGTCAAAAATCGAAGCCGGTAAATTTGGTCTATGCGAGACCGTTTTTGTCTTTGGCAAAATGCTGGAACGCGTCGCAAATGTCGTAAGTTACCGGGCAGAAGAAAAAAACCAAAAATTCGAAATTTGCGTTGACAGTAAAATTCCAAAAATATTGATCGGAGACGATCAGCGCCTGACCCAGGTCATAACAAACCTAGCAGGCAACGCGATTAAGTTCACGCCAAAGGAAGGTTCGATTAAACTGGACGCGAATTTTTTGGAAGAAGAAAACGACGTCTGCACACTCAGGATTACGGTAACCGATACCGGAATCGGCATAAGCAAAGAACAGCAGCAAAAACTTTTCCAGTCCTTCCAGCAGGCAGAAAACCATACATCGCGGAAGTTCGGCGGAACAGGACTGGGGCTCGCTATTTCCAAAAGCATCGTAAACATGATGGACGGCGATATATGGGTACAGTCGGAACCGGGAAAAGGCTCTGTATTTGGTTTTACAGTCAAGCTAAAACGCGGCAGTGAGGATGAACTTTCCAGAGAACTCCGGGACACAGAAAACGGCGTTGAAATATCCGGCATTTTTACAGGGCGCCAAATTCTATTGGTAGAAGATATGGAAATTAACCGGGAAATACTGACAACGCTGCTGCAGCCGACAAACCTGGCAATTGACTGCGCAGTAAACGGCGCAGAGGCTGTAGAGATTTTCAGCAAAACTCCGGATAAATACGAACTTATTTTTATGGATCTGCAGATGCCGGAAATGGACGGTTTTGAAGCCACGCGCCGTATACGCGCCATTGAAGCCAATAATGCCGCGAGTTTCTTCGAAACAAAAAACGTGCTGGAGTTTGCGCAGCAAACTCCGCAATTATCGGAACGCCCTAAAGGCGTTCCGATAATTGCAATGACTGCAAATGTATTCAAAAAAGATATTGAACACTGCATAAAAGCCGGCATGGACGGCCATGTAGGGAAACCAATCGATATAAATGAAATTACCGGGATATTGCAAAAATTTTTGCTTAGGAGGATAATTGTAAAAAACGGAGGATAAAATGGATACATTAAAAGTCGGCGTTGTAGGATTGGGTTATACTGTCGGAGTCGCAAAACGGCACATAGCGGCATACAAGGCTACAGAAGGTGTAAAGATCACTGCGCTCTACGATATTATTGACGGACGCGCGGCCGATTATGCGCAAAAGAGTTCTCTTGATCCTTCAGTGGTCTGCTCAAGTCTTGAACAATTGTTTGAAAGAGTGGACGCTTTGAGTATCACGGTACCCAATTACATGCACGGAGACATCGTTAAAAAAGCTGTTGACCACAACAAGCATTTTATCTGCGAAAAACCAATGGCGCTTACCCACAAGGAAGCCCAGGATATATACAATTATGTCAAAAATCACAAAAACAAGGTCGTTTCGCTAATAGGGTTTAATTACCGCGATATTCCGGCGATGCGGTACGCCAAAAGCATTATCGACAGCGGCAAAATCGGCAAAGTTTACACCTGCGTCCAGCAGCTCGGCGGTTCCCGCATTGCCGATCCCCAGGGCGTAATGCGCGAATGGCGGATGGATTTAAAGCAGTCGGGGACCGGTGCGCTTGCGGACTTTGGATGCCACATACTGGATCTATCGGATTTCCTTTTGTCCGGTACAAACGGAAAAATCAAACAGGTTCAGGGTTTTAAAAATACTTTTATTAAGGAACGAAACCGCATAGGCGGAGGCGGCAGGGATCCTGTCACCAACGAAGACTGCACGGTATTTAACGCAATAACAGAATCGGGAACACTGCTTTCTTTCCATACTTCAAGAATCGGAATGACCAATGAATCTTTGCAGATCATCGCCGAAGGCGGAATGCTGGTCTTTAACAGCGGGACAGAAGGCAAACTGGGAATACAGTTAAAAGACAAAAACGGCAGGTATACAGGCCCCATGGCTTTTGAAGACGTCCCCGCGGAATTCCAGGAAGGCAAAAACGGTAAAGGCCTTGTACTGGAACTGCTCAAATGCATCAGGGAAGGAGCCAAGCCGGAAAGGGATCTGGAACAGGGAGTCTATATCCAGTACCTGCTGGACAAGATCAACGAGTCCATGGAAAAAGGCACTACGCTGACCATTTAATACATAACAAAAAATTTAGTGCATACAAAAGAATCTGTAAAAATGAAAAAATGTGGAGGCAGTAAATGAAGATAGGTTTTCTTTCAAATTGTTTCGCAAAGTCTGATATATCAGATTTGATTTCCATGGCGGACTGGGCTGCGGAAAACGGATTCGGCGCACTCGAAATTGGCCCGTCGATCCCGCTGGACGAAAAAAAATTCGATCAGGTCCTGTCAAAAGGCAAGATCACGTTCAGCGCGTTTATTTACTGCCGTAATTTTCTTTCCTCAAATGCAGAAGAAGCTGCAACCCACAAAAACGCCCTGCTTGACAGGATACGATTCGCAAAAAAGGCGGGCATTAAAAACATTATATGTTCAACAGGCGTAAAGGAAAGCAGCTTTTCAACCTCCAACCCGACTCAGTTTATACCCGAGGCCAGCCTGGATGACATGGCAGAGCTTTTTAAAATGTTTATTGAAGAAGCCGAAAAGAACGATGTAAGGCTGGCTTTTGAACTCTGCCCGTCCATGAGCAATATAGCTTTTTCGCCGCACATGTGGGACCAAATTTTTGACAGGGTAAAATCAGACAGACTCGGCCTCTGCTTTGACCCGTCCCATCTTGTCTGGATGTTTATCGATTCCTATAAAGTGCTTTCAGAATACAGAAACAAAATTTTCCATGTACACGGTAAAGACACCGAAGTCAATTATGACGCTTTGGGAAGATCAGGCATCCTCCAGATAGTAACTCAGGAAAAAACCAGCCTCAACCTGCCCCACGGCAACAACAAACACCTGTGGTGGCGGCACCGGCTTCCGGGCCTGGGACAGCTTGATTGGGGTAAAATAATTTCGCAGCTTTACGAGTACGACTACAGCGGAGTTATTAGCATAGAGCACGAAGACCCGGTATGGAGCGGCAGCCCGGAAAAAATAAAAGCCGGCCTTTTGCGGTCAAAAAAATACCTGGAGCAGTATTTATAGGAATTAACCACTGAATACCGGCAGTTTATAACGCCAAGCCGGTGTTCTTAAGTTAGACCGCGGTCGATTTATTCCAACCGGCCGCGGGGTATTACTCCATGCCGCGGCACTCACTTAACTTATCAATACCCTATTTTCTTTAAATACTCCCGAGCTCTGGTGTACCGGCTGTAGTCTTTTTCGCCGGTCTCGTACTCTACCACGATCCAGCCGTCAGCCCCGATTGTTTCCTTTGCCAGCTTAATTACTTTTGGCAAATCGGTTACGCCATTGCCAAGGTCGGCAAATTCTTTGCCGCCAGTTTTAACCAGATCGCGCAGATGAACGTATTGCACGCGGCCTTTGGCTTCCTTTAAGACTGTCTCAATATTACCGCCGCCGGCTTCCACCCAGCCAAGGTCAAAACCAAAATTCATGTTGGGAATTTTTTCCAGCAGCGTCCGGTAAATGGCGCCGCCATTTTCAAACTCACGGGCATGGTTGTGGTAATTAATCGATACGCCTTTGGACTTAATCATACCAGCAACTTCGTTAAAATTCAGGACGGCCTTTTCCAGATTGGCTTTATCCTGGAGGCCTTCAAAATTGCCTGACATTACGATGTTTTTATAAGGCATAATTGAAGCCGGCACCTGTAAAAGTTTATCCGAAATTTTTAAAAGCAAATCACCGGCAGGTTCAGGCCCTCCAAGAAAATCGGCGAATTTGGTTCCGGCATGGAACCCGGAAAACAAAAGCCCCTGTTTTTTAATCTCGTCCAATACCCGGGGAAGATCATCGCCTATAAACCTGAACCCGCATTCAATACCGGCAAATCCTGTTTTCGCAAGATTTTCCAGCACAGCCGCAGTATCTGTTTTGATTTTTTCGCCGAACAATACGGCATGGCATCCAAAGTACAGCATATTAACTCCTGTATAACCTATTTGGCGTTCTTTAATCTTGCATAAGCGGCCTGATCCATTGCAAGCAGCTGATCAGAGCCCATTGTCTTGAGATTCTTTACATAGGTATCCCAATCTTTGTCAACATCAAGCTGTCCGGTTGCAAACTGCGCCAGGCACTGGTTAACATAATTTTTAATGTTGGTTCTGGTCTCTGCATACTGCTCATTTTCCGCGGTGGTAAATATAAGCCCGACAGGATATTCCGCGGGTTTAAACGGAAGCATACCCAATATGGCCTGCCCGTGCAGATACTCGGGATCTGCCGGATCACCGCTCCAGGCCAGACCGGATTTACGGTTAAGGTAATCAATACCAAACTCGCTCTTCCAGTGTGCACTTGTAACCGCGTTGCCCCAGGTCATAATTAACTGGACAACATAGGGAACAATGCCGGATTGCGCGCCGTACAGTCCTAACTCACCCGGTTGGGCAACACGCCAATCCCTGTCTTTTACACCGTAACGGCAGTAAAGCGGGAAGTCCGGATCGGAGGCAAAAGAATCCATAAAACGGAAAGCTGCTTCCGGATACTGGCAATTGGAAGAAATTACCCAGTTAAAATTGGGTGTCTGTTCGAAATATGTCGTGGTAACAAATCCATTTGGGCCCTGTACAATGGGAATGGGTTTATAGGCCAGACGCGCGTCAGCATCGTAAATACCGATACCGCCGGAAACCGTAACTCCGACTTTATAGGGTTTGGCGTTTACGGTAGCTGCCAGGGTAACTGCATTCTGTGTAATTGCGGTTTCGTCAAACAATTTGTCCTTGTACATCCTGTTAAGGAAACGCATAGCTTCTTTATACTCAGGTGTATCAAAAACATAATAAAGCTGACCGTTCTTGACAGCCCAGAAGTTATCGGTAGATGCGTAATCGCTGTATACATACTGGTTGAGAATCCATCTGAGCATTTGCTGTCTCCAGCCGACGCCTCCGGTTATCGGGATCTCGTCATTCTTGTCGCCGTTGCCGTTGAGATCATTATCCCGCACTCCCAGCAGATATTTATAGAACCAATCCTGGGTAGGCACCTTGCCCTTGCCGCCGCCGCCTGTCCAGTCATCGGAGCTCATTCCCAGTTTCTTTGCGAAGTCTTCGTTATACCAGGCCCTTGCTGCCCAGGAGTTCGCATAAACTGTTTCATAATACATATATCCCCAGATATTGCCGTCTTCATCCTTGCCGTACATCCACGGATCAACTCCGGATTTGGCAAGTATGGTCTGCTCCACAGCCTTGTTGGTAAAATAGCCGAGGTTCGTAATGTAATCATTGAGCGGTACCAATGCACCGGCTTTACCGTATGCTTCGCGTTTTGTCTTGTCGGCAAGTCCGAGCAGATAAAGCATATCGGGTAGTTTATCGCCGGCGGCAACCTGCAATCCCAGTTTGGTTTCGCCGTCTGTGCCCGAATCATACAGAACAAAATCCAGGTTAACACCTGTCAGTTTTTCAAGATAATTTGTCAGATCGTTGTTGTTATAATCTGATACCTGAATATTCACCGGCATACCTACACTCAATGTAATCTGATTTTTTACAATGGGCAGGGTTCCGGGAGGGGTCAGGTTTTGGTCTTTAATTTGGTAGGCACTGGATGATACGTTTGCTGCAGTTGTCTGGCTGGTATTTTTACTGCAGCCAGAAAAAGCAATGAAAAAAACTAATGCCGCTGCAAAAATGCTAAAAAATTTCCTTACGTTCAAAATGATCCTCCATAAAAAATTTAATTGTGAAAACTCACAAATTTAACACTTGTTTTTTACTTTCGATTCAACCCTTAATCGAACCGATCATAACGCCTTTGGCAAAATACTTCTGGATAAACGGATACAAAACAATAACCGGCAGCGAACCTATTACAATGAGCGCGTATTTTAATAGCTCAGCCATGCCCTGCATTGCCTCTATCATCTGGGGATCTGAAAAATCATTTACGCTGATCGTATTGGCCACAAGGATTTGCCGCAAAAAAAGCTGCAGGGGGTAAAGGGCCCTGTCATTGAGATACAAAAGGGCAGGGAAATATGAATTCCAATTTTCAACGCCATAATATAAAACAAGAACCGCCATGACCGCTTTTGACAACGGCAAAACTATCTGGAAAAAATACCTGGTATTGCTGCAGCCGTCAATCTGCGCAGCCTCCAGAAGTTCGCCGGGAATGCTGCTGGAAATAAATGTCCTTGCCACTATCATGTTATAAACAGAAATAAGCCCCGGAATAATAAGAACAAGCCTTGTATTAAGCAGATGGAGCTGCCTCATCAGCAAAAAATTGGGGATCATTCCGCCGCCAAAGAACATGGTAAATGTAAACAGGAACATAAAGAAATTTTTAAACGGCAGATTCTTTCTGGCAAAAGGATAAGCGGCTACCATTGTAAAAAATACGCTCAGGGCAGTGGCGGATGTAGTGTATATAATTGAATTGATATAACCGGTGCCGATAAATTTATAACTGAATACAAGTTTATACCCGTCAAAGGACAGCTCAACCGGCCACAAATATACCCGGCCGTTTAAAATGGCATGGGTGCTGCTGAAGGAACTGGACAAAACATAGACAAGCGGATACAGGACCACGATCAGGACAAGCGATAAAATTAAATTGGTCACTATATAGTAGATCCTGTCATCAATTGAATATTTAACTTTTTTACCGACTGCCAAAAGAAGCCACCTCTCTAACCACAGGTTAGTTTACTAAAGGTTAGTTTACCAAAGGTAAATTTACCACAGGCTCGTATCGTTGATTTTTCTGGAAATTTGATTTACCAAAACCAGCAGGATCAGGTTAATGACAGAATCAAACAATCCTATCGCCGCGGCGTACGAATAATTTCCGGTACCGCTCTGGAGTCCTACCTGGTACACATAAGTGGAAATTATCTGTGAAGTTTGCCTGTTCAGATCGTTCTGCATCAGGAACGCTTTTTCGTAACTGACTCCCATAATGCTCCCGCACCGCAGAATCAGCAAAATAACAACGGTCGGCAATATGGCCGGCAAATCCACATGCAGCACCCGCCTGAACCGGCTTGCGCCGTCTATCATGGCGGCTTCATGCAGCTCCGGATCAACGGCCGATAAAGCGGCAAGGAAAATGATGGAATTATAGCCTACATTCTGCCAGGCGCCGGACCAAACAAAAATATGGGGAAACAATTTAGCGCTGCTAAGTACATCCCTTGGGTAAGTTCCGGTAACAAGTTTATAAAGAATACCGTACATGCCTATGCGGGGATTTAAAAGGGTATACATCATGCCCACAAGAACAACAACAGAAATAAAATGCGGCAGATATGTTACCATCTGGATAAATTTTTTATAATGGGCATTCCGCATTGAATTAAGCGCAAGGGCCAGTATTATGGGAATAGGGAAAACGGCAAAAAGGCTGTATAATGACAATGTAAGGGTATTTCTTAAAAGTTGCCAGAATACAGGGGAAGTAAAAAATTTTTTAAACTGATCCAGGCCGACCCAGGCGCTGCCCCAGATGCCTTTGGCAAAAGTAAACTGCTTAAAGGCAATCTGCACCCCATACATCGGGATATATCTAAAAATTATTATATAGGCTACAGGTATAATAAGGAAAATGTACAATTCCCAATTGGCCAGCGTATTCTTTTTGGTTCTTATAAACCTTAGCCTGCGTTCTTCATTTTTATTTATTAAACCAGGATCCACAAGTTCTCTCCAAGATTACAATCATTATAGATTAATATTATTGTACTGTCAAATAAAACTTTTATCAAATAATAATATTAATCTTCCTGTAAAAAAATCTTTTTATTCTGCCGTGAAGATTCATAGACCCCAAGCACAACAGCCAGGGTTTTTTTCGCTTCTTCCGGCGGAACCGGATACGGCTCTCCGTTCAGATGCGCGCGGTAACAGTCCTTAATCTGCAAAAAATGCGTGTGATCCCAGTAGCTTTCTCCGTACATGCCCGCTTTTTCCGGCGCGATAATTTGAGTTCCGTCTTTGGTTGTAATAACCGCTGTCTCGCCGTCAAAATGGGCGGAGCCGTTTTCTCCGGTAATATCAATGCTGATCGGCGCGTTAACATCGTTGTAATTATTGGCAGAAAGTGAATAAACAACGCCGTTCTGGAATTCGACAGTAGCCTGGGCCCAGTCCTCAACTTCAAGTTTTGTAAGAACTTTGGTCCCAATACGGCCGTCAATTGACTTTACAGGAGATCCTGCCAGATAACGGACCAAATCAATGGAATGTATGGCCTGATCAATTAACACGCCGCCGCCTTCTTTTTCCCAGCTTCCCTTCCAGTCACATTCGTAGTAAGAAGGCGGCCTGTGCCAATTTAACGTTGATACAGCGTTTACAAGCCTGCCAAGCCTGCCTTCCAGAATTGCTTTTTTAAGTTCAACAATGCCCTTGATATAACGATTCTGAAAAATAATGCCAAGTTTGCTGCCGGTATTTTTTGCGGTATCTATCATTGCCTGGGCATCCGCCAGATTTATGGCGATGGGTTTTTCGCACAGTACGTTTATTCCGTGTTCCAGACAGGCAATTACCTGTTCCTTGTGCAAAAAGTGGGGAGTGCAGATGTGTACTATATCCGGCTTTGCATCCAGCATATCTTCCAGTTTATCTGAATACGAAGCGCCAAACTCCGACGCAAACTCCCCGGCTCTGGATAAATCCCTGTCAACCGCAAAGGCCGGCGCGGCCATATCAGCCAGTTCCTTAAATACATTTTTATAAACCGCTGAAATCCGTCCGCATCCGACAATTCCGGTTTTTATTTTAGCCATGTTTTTTTATAGTTCCTTAACCTGAATATTCCGCCACCGGCAGGCAGCTCCCGGAGCCCACCGGTAATCACCCATAAGCGGATCGTTGCTGTGGACCTCAAGTGCAATATGCCCGGCAGGACCTAATAAATTACTGACCGCTTCCCTGTCATAATGCGGATAAGTAATTGTCCCTGTATCCATCTCGCACATTTTTACACCGTTAATCCATGATGTTAATACAGGGTACTTGCCGACGCAGCGGACAGTAAAACTGTTCCATTCACCCCAGCGCCAGAGTTTAATAAATTTTTCCGGCTCTATCGCGTAACTCATAAGCGCGAGTTTCTCGCTGGTAATGTTCATAACCCGGACTTCCGGTTTTTCAAGATGAATCCCGATAGGCTTGCCGTTGCTGTCAAAATCCGCGTCAACCGTAAAATGGAAAGCGGGGATCTGCCCGATACCGTTCCCGTAAAATCCGCCGATGTTGCCTGACTTGCGGTGGTCCAGTAAAATCTGGAATCCCTGCGAACCAATGGATGTGGCGCGGACCAGAAGCCCGGTATCAACCGACCAGTCCGGCCGGGCTTCGTAACTTAATTCAATATCCCCGAACGTATCATCGGAGAGCAGGTATCCGCCAAGGCCCTTGATTTCCTGTCTCCCGATGATCGCGCCGTCTTCAACAGTCCAGGTACCGCTGGTAGAAGCATTGGCTTTGTATTTCTCGGAATTTTTATCCGGCTCCGGGCCTCCCGGATATTGGGGCACGGGCAGCCGCGGTACGGCATGCCAGCCTTTTAATGTTTTACCGTCAAATAAATTCTTCGTCATGTTATTTTTTAACCTCTCTCTGGCTTTTCCTTTGCGGAGATTCCGGGGACAACTGCATCATTTCAATCCTGTTGCCGTCCGGATCGGCGATAAAACATTGATGGTTAAGGTCGCGGCCAACCCGCGGTCCGCCTACGATTTCAATTCCTTTTTCTTTAAAGTAAGCCAGTGTTTCTTCCATGTTATCCACTTCGAAGCACATATGGCCCGCGGTAATTGCCTTGGCATCGGGTTTTTCCTGCTGGGCCGGACCCATTTGTATAAGTTCGACAAAGTTGCCGTCGGGCAGCATCAGGTAGGTAACCATCAGCTTACCTTCTTCATTGTGGATCTGGAACGCTAATTTTAACCCCAGCTTATCGCAGTAAAATTCAATAGACTTATCAAGGTTTTTGACTGCCAGATTAATATGGCCGAATCTTTTTACTATACCCATACTTTATGCTCCTAGTTCTTGCTCATGTAATTGTCAAAAGCCTTCTGGTTCATGGCAATCGCATCTTCAATACCGTAACTCTTGAGCTGGGCGATATAAGCGTCAAACCTGCTCAGCGGTTCGGCTCCGGTAATGAACTTGAGGGTCATCTCGTCCACATAGGTATTTACATCGGTCATTATTTTGCCGGCTCTTGTGACGTCATCAGCTGCGAGGGAATAATTGGGCAGTGTAAAATCGCTGTCGACATCAGGATCCTGGGCAAATTGCTGTTTGATCGCGAATACATCCGGGAACAAAATGGTGTTGGGATTGCATTCGATTCCGGTCCGGGTAACTTTTGGCCCATGGAAAATTTTGAGAATATAATTTACGGCTTCAGGCGGATATTCGGGATTGTTAAGCGCGAAATCGTTAAGCTGCGGTTTCCCGTTCACCATGTTGTAAGTAACGCCTTCCACGCCAAAATCATAAACAATGCTGCCTTCTGTTGTGTAACCGTAATTGAGGAATCTGACCGCTTCTGTCTTGTATTTGGTATTGTTGAAAATGGCGACTTTTCCTTCAGCCTTGACCGGGTATACTTCCCAGTCATATACATGCAGCTTGTCTCCCATATTTATGCGCGGATACAAAGTAGGCATTGTGCCGATTTTGAGGTCCTTTGCCCAAATAAGGAAGTTATCGATTCCGCCGTTAATTGCCAAAGTATCGCCCTGCTGGAACATTGACTGGCGCTGGGGATTCTTGAGTGACGGGAAATCATTGTTGATATAGCCAAGCTTATACCAATCGGCAAACTGCTGGAGGTAAGCGCGGTATCCGGCTTCGTAGGGGCCGAATTTTATCTTGCCGTTATCTTTATAAAAATTGGGAAATACATTGTAGGCGCCGATAAAATATTTTTCACGTCCGTTCTCAACCGGAATAAGGCCGCCCTTCCCGGTCTTGTCCTTATACGCCTTGAAGATCGCGGTATAGTCTGCGATGGTAACCGGCAGATTATTAAAACCAAGATCTTTTATAAGATCGTCCCTAACCATTATTCTCATCAGCGCAGGATCGGAGACAGGCTTTATCTGGTAGAAGGCCGGCAGCAGGTTTTCCGGAGTTGTAACATCACGCCATATTTTGGGATCAGATTTAATCATTTTATAATAATCGGGCGCATATTGCTGAACATAGGGAGTAAGCTCAAGGAATACACCATCCCTGACGCCGGCAGCTTCACCGCCCCTGTACCTTTCCGGCCCCTCAATAAGATCCGGAAGATCCTGGGAAGCAATCATCATATTGAACGCTTCCGCTTCCTGACCGGCTACAGGGTGAATAAACGACAGTTTTATACCTGTTTTTTTCTGCAATTCCTGGAAAGCCAAATTTTCATCGTAGCTGCGGATGTATTTGGACGCGACCGGATTAAGCCCAAGGAAATACTTTAGTGTTACTGAACCGTCGGTCACAATCGGATAACCGGAGGCTGTTACAGACGCTGCCGAAGGGGCGGCGGACGCTGAGTTCCCGCTTGCCCAGGCCGAAACGGCGCAAATCCCGATAAGCAGGATCAGGATAAACGCTTTTGAAACTTTACCTGTGAATCTGGACATAATTCATTTCTCCTTTAAAATGTTGTTTTGCTCATATAAATATTATAAGCTTTCTGGTTCATTGCGATGGCATCTTCAATACCGTAACTTTTTAACTGGGCGATATAGGCATCAAATCTGCTTAACGGCTCAACACCGGTAATAAACTTCAATGTCATCTCGTCTACATACGTATTAACATCTGCCATTATTTTACCGGATCTGGTGGCGTCATCGGCGGTAAGCGTGTATGTCGGCAAAGCAAATTCCTTGTCAACATCCGGATCTGCGGCCAGGTCGGTTTTTAACTGATAAATATCCGGGAACAGCAGAGCGTTGGGATTGCGATCCCTGCCGGGACGGGTCAATTTGGGGCCATGGAATACAAGGAGAACATAATTAACCCCTTCCGGCGTTAAAGTCGGATTATGAAGCGCGTAATCGGTCAATTTGGGCTGTCCGTTTACCATTGTAAATGTAACTCCCTCTACTCCAAAATCATAAATAAGGCTGCCTTCTGTTGTATAACCGTAGTTAAGGAATCTTATGGCCTGTTCTTTATATTTGGTCATATTGGAAATGGAAATAACTCCGCCGCCGCCGGCCGGTTTTACAGGATACGCTTCCCAATCATCAACATGGAGTTTGTCTCCCATTTTTAAACGCGGATACAATGTTGGAATAACATTAACGCCGGCTTCCCTTCCCATAATAAGGCCGTTGTCCACATCCCACTGTATAGCCGCGGTCTCTCCCTGTAAGAACATTGTCTGGCGCTGCTGAGCCCTGGTTGACGCAAAACCGCTGTATAAATATCCCTGTTTATACCAATCTGCAAAAAGCTGCAGATAATCTTTGTATCTGGGTTCGTAAGGTCCAAATTTTATTATGTCGTTTTCTTTATAGAAAGCATTGTAAATATCATATGCTCCCATAAAGAACCGTTCGCGCCCGTTTTCAAGCGGTATATAGGCTGCTTTGCCTGTCTTTGCCAGGTAAGCCTTAAAAATCGCGGTATACTCATCAATTGTTACAGGCGGTTTAACACCCAAATCTTTTAATACGTCATCCCTGAATACTATCCTGTTCAGTGCCGGATCGGTTACCGGTTTTATCTGATAAAAAGCGGCAAATTTATTTTCCGGTGTAGTAACTTCCCGCCAGATTGCGATATCTGATCTTACAAGATTGTAATAATCGGGAGCGTATTTTTCGATGTACGGAGTTAAATCAAGATATACTCCGTCAGCAAGGCCTGCTCCTATACCGCCCCTGTAACGCTGAGGGCCGTCGATCAAATCCGGTAAATCCTGGGAAGCGATCATCATATTGAACGCTTCTGTTTCCTGACCGGCTACCGGGTGAATAAAATCCAGTTTTATTCCGGTCTTCTTCATTATCTCCTGGAACGTGATATTTTCCGAATAATTGCGGATATAATTGGCCGCGGTCACATTAAGTCCGATAAAAAATTTTAAAGTTACCGAACCGTCTGTTACAATCGGATATCCGGAAGCAGTTACAGAACCCGCGGCAGGAGCAGCAGACGCTGAGCCCCCGCTTGCCCAGGCAGAGGCAGCGCAAATCCCGATAAGCAGGATCAGGATAAACACTTTGGAAACTTTACCTGTGTTTTTTGGCATAATTTATGTCTCCTTAAAAAAAATTAACGGCTTTATAAAAAACCGCGATAAACACCCCAAATGTTTTATAAATAAAAATTTTTTATTCCTTTAACGAACCAAGCATTACGCCCCTTATAAAAAACTTCTGGCAGAAGGGATAAGCGCACAGTATCGGTATGGTAGCGACAATAATCGTACAGTACTTAACAATAATTTCGATAAGCGGCACTATACCTTCCGCACTGGCGTCTGCCATAACGTTTCCGCTTGACGAGTTAGCCAAAAGTATTTCCCGCAGTATTACCTGGAGCGGCAGCAGACTTCTGCTTCTGATATATATAATGGCCGGCAGCCAGGAATTCCAGTTTTCAACAACATAGAACAGCGCGATAACCGCGGTAGTTGCCTTGATCACAGGCAGTATAACCTTGAACAAAATTACAAAGTCATTCGCTCCGTCGATTTTGGCCGATTCCTCAAGGCTGGGCGGCACCGAATTAAACGCAGTCCTCATAACTATCATGTTCCATGTTGTGATCGCTTCCGGCAGAATCAAAGCCAGCCGGGTATCATAGATCCCGATGGCGCGGACCAAAAGAAGACTCGGAATAAGCCCTCCCCCAAAATACATGGTAATAATAATCATTATCATAAAAAATTTTTTGATATACAGGTTCTTTCTAGACAGGGTATACGCTCCAAGCATTGTCAAAAGCATACTCAATGCCGTTCCAACTAAAACGTAAAATAAAGTATTCATATAACCGGTAAAAATATTGGGATTCTTGAGAACTACCCTGTACCCGGCCAGGGTAAATCCCAGAGGTTTAAGCAATATACCTGTGAACTTCGTTAATTGCTGCGGTTCGCTGAATGACGCAAAAACAACATATAACAGGGGATACACACAAACTACGGCAAATAAAACCATAAAAATATAATTTGCCGAATCAAATATATAATCCCCGATATTCCGTTTAGTAACCATTCACCCGATCTCCCCTGCCTGTTCCGTTACCATAAACTTTCATTGGTAATTTTTTTACTTAGCTTGTTCGCAATTATCAATGTCGCGATATTGATAACCGAGTTAAAAAGCCCGACAGCGGCGCCCAGGCCGTAATTCTGTTCAACCAGTCCGCGTCTGTACACAAAAGAAGATACGACATCGGCTGTTTCATACGTCAATGGATTATACAGCAGAATAATTTTCCCGAATCCCAGAGACATAATACGGCCCATGCGCATTATCAGAAGGGTGGTAATTGTCGGTATAAGCGACGGCAGTGTAATATGCAGCGCCTGCCTGAACCTTCCCGCGCCGTCAATTACGGCTGCTTCATAGAGGTTCATGTCGACTCCGGACAATGTAGCAAGGTAAATTATGCTTCCCCACCCAATGCCCTGCCAGATATCACTGGCCACAAAAATCGTCCGGAACAGTTCGCTGCGGGTTAAGAGGCTGGTGGCTTTACCTCCAAACATAACAATAATCTTGTTAAAAAGGCCGTTCATGGTTGAAAAATCGGTAATCATACCGCATATAACAACCAGCGAAATAAAATGCGGCATATAACTTATAGTCTGAACCACTTTTTTGAAACGTATGGCCCTCATTTCGTTAAGCAGCAGGGCAAGGATTATGGGCGCGGGAAACGCGAAAATTATCTGGTAAATATTGATGACAAACGTATTGCGGATGGTCCGCCAGGCATAAGGTCCGGTCAAAAAATCAATAAAATTTCCAAGACCGATCCAGGCGCTCCCCAATATACCCTTGAACGGCCTGTAATCCTGAAAAGCGACTACAATACCGCCCATTGGTATATAGTGGAAAACGACGTAAAACAGGAGAACCGGGAAAAACATTATATAGACAAATTTATTGATCGATATGTCTTTGGATAATTTAACAATAATACCAGGCTTCTTCATTCTGCCCCGCCATAAAATTATTTTATAGTCTTGCCATTTAATTAATTTTTTACTATAAATAATTAATATAAATTACCATGATACCGGTAATTTGTCAAGAAAAATTATTAAAAAGGAGAAAATTATGGAAAATCCGGTAGATTTTAACGGTTTTATTCAAATTGCAATCATTGTTAAAGATATTGAAGCGGCAGCAAAGGCCTGGAGCAAATTTTTCAATGTCCCGATGCCGGAGATCAAAGGAAGCAAAGAAAAAACCGAACGCCCCGGTGTCACATACCGCGGCAAGGATGCTAATTACGGCCTAAGGATTTGTTCCATTGCGGCAAAAGATCGGGGATTTATCATCGAACTGCACGAATGCAACGGCGGCGACAGCACATTCCAGGAACATCTTGATAAACACGGATACAGTGTTCACCATCTTGGTTTTAACATGGGCGAAAAAACAGACGCTGTAATCGCCGAAATGGAAAAAGAAGGAATAAAGATCCGCCAGCACGGCCCGGGCTGGACTGTTATGGATACCGAAGAAGTGCTTGGCGTCAACCTGAACATCAAGCCAAAGGGCCCGGTCTTCCGCCATTAAAAAGAAAATGCCGTATGGCGCAGGCCGCGCCGCCGGCTGAGCAGCGGTCTATATCATAGTCCTTGAATTCAAACTCGGTTTCGGAATCGGTGAGCGCGAAAATATGCTCCCTGACTGTCTCCCGCAGCCTGGTCTTTAGATCGGGGCGGGAGAAAACCTGGCCGTCAACAAGAACAAGTTTGGGATTAATAAGGTTTATTACATTGGCAATACTGCAGCCGAGGTAATAAATCCCTTCATTTATAATTTCTGCGGTTTTTTTATCGCCCTTGTCCCAGGCGGACAATATTTCGCCGATTGACGGGTTATTGGGATTTTTGATTTCCTTTTTTAGCACTGAGGAAGTATTTCCTGCAGAAGTTTTTCCCGCCATATACTCCGCCACCTGTTTTTTAATGCCGTATTCGCTTGCTACTGTTTCAAGACAGCCGAGTTTGCCGCAGCGGCATTCAGTCCCGTCCCTGACAACAATCGAATGGCCAAGCTGACCGGCCCCGGAAATATTGCCCTGCAGAAGTTCGTTATTGTTCACAATGGCGCAGGCTATGCCTTCGCCCACAAATACATATAAAAAATTTCCGGTAATTCCGCAGGTCTTGTTTTTCCATCCTGAAAAAAGCATTTCCCCTATTGCCATTATGCGGACGTTATTCTCGACACAAACCGGCAGCCCGATGCGGTCTTCCAGCTCCTTTCCGACATTAATATTTTTCCATCCCTGAACAGGCGAATAACGTACTATACCGGTTTCTATTTCTACAAAACCGGGAACCCCCACTCCGACTCCCAGGATTTTATCTTTTTGTAAACGGTTCGCTTTTATCAAACGCTTAATCATCTCCGATGTTTCGTTAATGACAGAATCCACTTCCCATTTTTTAACCGGGCTCCTGGCCTTATCCAGGACATTACCCCGCAGATCTGTAACTGAACAAATTATTCCGTTGGGTCCCCAATCCGCTCCTATGGCATAAGCGGCGTCATTTACTATATCCAGCAGAATCGGTTTTCTTCCCAGGGCTGCGTCGCTGCCCTGGCCGGATGTCTTCCCGCATTCTGCCACAAGTTTGGCATCTATAAGGCCGGCAATATTGGATGTAATCGTAGGCGGCGCAAGAGAAGTAATATTGGCAATTTCTATCCTGGAAATGGGGGCGTGGAAAAAAAGAGTCTGCAGGATTTTGGACTTGTTATTCTGATGTACCAAAACCATATTGGAACCTTTAAAGTTCACCGCGCGCCTCCGAAAATTATTCTATCATTGATAGCTGTAACAGACAAGATAATTTATTATTTATTGTAATTAAATAATGGAAATGTACAATAACCCGGCCGGAACACTGCGGCAGTTCCTGGTCCGGGCTGTATTTACACGCTCCATTTTTCCATTAGAGGATATTTTACGTCGGTATCCTTATATTCTTCCTTGCATCTTTTAAGCATGATTTTTAATTCATTAACAGTATTTTTATATGAATTATCTTCATACAGGTTCTTTAATTCATACGGGTCATTTTGCATATCGTAAAGTTCCCAGCCTGCAGGCGTTGGTTCATTAACCGCGCCGGCCGCGTCCAGGGGAAGCCCGTAGTAATAAATCAGTTTCCAGCGTTCGGTCAGAATGCCGTAGTGGGCCGGGTTATCGTGCCTGTGCGCCCGGTGCATCCAGTAACGGAAGTAAACCGATTCCCTGACGCGCGCCCCGGCAGCGCAGGCGATCATGTTCCGGCAGGAAAATCCCTGCATTTGCGGCGGAATTTTTATGCCCGCGTAATCAAGCAGGGTGGGCGCGATGTCTATGTTTGCCATAAGTGAATCAAGTACGGAGCCGGCCATGATTTCTCCGGGATAACTGATCAAAAACGGAGCGCTGAGGCTTTCTTCGTAACTCCAGCGCTTGTCCTGGTAATCGTGTTCTCCAAGGAACATCCCCTGGTCTGATGTGTAAACAATAACAGTATTGTCCAGGAGGTCCTGGTTCTTTAGTTCATCCAGAACCGATCCAACCGAATCGTCAATTCCCTTTACAGTGCGCAGATAATCCTTGAGGTACTTTTGATAGGCGGCAAGGCCTTTTTCCTCAAAGGTCATATTCTCGGTATTTTTTAACGGTCCGGTTACATAATCATCCGCAAGAAAATCCCGGTACAGGCTGCGTACTTTACTGCGCGGAGTAACGGAACTCCCGTAATCCCTTGAGGCAATGCTGCGGTGGCTTTTATCCTCGAACAGGCTACCTGTAACAGGTATGTCAACGCCGTCAAACAGATGCTCATGCCGTGGGGCATACTCCCAAAAATCATGGGGCGCCTTGTGGTGGCACATCATAAAAAACGGCCTGCTTTTATCGCGTACGGCCAGCCAGTCAAGGCATTTTTTTGTAATAATATCGGTTACATAACCGGGATATACTTTTTCGCCCCTGCCCTTGTCAAAGAAAAGCGGATCGCGGTAAGTGCCCTGTCCGTCCGCGCCGGTTAAAACCGAATAATCGTCAAACCCCTGCGGCTCGCAGTGCAGGTGCCATTTCCCGAACACCGAAGTTGTATAACCGCCATCACGAAGCAGGGCCGCCAGGCTGAGCCTGGCCGATTGAGCTGCCGTCTGCGAATCCAAAGATGACGGTATCCAGCGATCGCTGAGCGTACGCACTCCATTAACATGGCCGTACTGGCCTGTCATTATGGTCGCCCTTGCTGGTGTGCAGATTGAATTGGTGCTGTAGAAACGGTTCAGCCTGGCGCCGGCATCCGCGATCCTGTCAAGATTGGGAGTCTTAAAAACTTCGGCCAATATGGATTGGTAACAGCTCACCGCGTTGGCCGAATGATCGTCGGACATAATAAACAGAATATTCGGCTTGTTCAATTTTTATTAATCATGAAACAGTCAGCCAGGAAACTGCCATTCAGGATTCCCCGTTAATATTTTAACCATTCAGATATATATCTGCAATTTCCAAAAACTCTTCCGGGTAAAAACCGATTTCGCCGCTGAACCTTGTGAGCGCGATAAGGCCGCCGTCAATCTCCGGAATCGAAGCCAGCATTTTGGCGTTGTCCGTTTTTAAACCGCCGCCGTAAACAACCGGAATATCGGCTTTGCTTTTTATAAAACGCGCGATTTTTTCGATGTAGGCGCGATCGGGCGGAGTTTTGCCGGGGCCGATTGCCCAGACAGGTTCGTACCCAATGACGAATTGGCGATCCGGAGCCGCGGAAAGCCCGGCTTCGATTTGGGCCTCAAGCACCTCCTGCCAGTGATCCTGTTCCTCGGCTTTTTCGCCTATGCAGTAAAGCACTTCCAGGTTCCTCGCCCTGGCGGCGGCGACTTCTTTGCCAAGAATGCGGTTGACCGCGGCAGCGGCGGCGTCCGCGGAAACTCCGGCTTCCGCAAGAACCGCGGCCAGACTGCGGCGTTCTTCGCAGTGGCCGATAATCACCGATTTGCAGCCAAGAGCGGTCAATGCGGCCGCGGGCTTCGATGTTGTAAACGCGCCGAAGTTGCCGCCTTTGGCAAGATCGTCCCAATGAACACCCTGGCAGCCGATCGTAACTGCGGACTTGCCGCCGGAGCCGGCTGTTACGGAAGCTGCAAAAGCAGCCGGAATTATATGAGCCTCGGGAAAGAAAAATGTAAAGGAGGCGTCGCCTCTGTTATATTTTTCCAGCCCCGGATTTACACTGTTGATAATTGTTGCCGCCCATTTATCGGGAGCGGCGATCCGGTTTACCCCGCCGAATTCAGCCGGAACATCAAACCGCTTGAGATTTACATAAATATATTTTTTCATTAATGGCCTCCCGATAATTCACGTCGCGAATGTTAATTCGCGCGCCAGGTTGCGCTTGTACGATTCAACGCCGTTTTGATCGAACGGCTCGACTCCAAGAAACGCCGCGGAAAAATATGTTGAAAGCATCTGCATGTACATAAATTCACCGATTGTTTCCTCGTCAACTTTATCCGCGGAAAACTTAAGTACGGGTACGCCGGCTCCGTAGTGAGCGTCCGATGTGGCTTTGGAAACAGCCGGGTTCAGACAGTCAAGGGATTTACCTTCAAGGTAAGAAAGTCCGTCGTCCCATGCGGAAGCAGGCAGATTAATTTTTTTGGGTTTAAAAAAGTCCAGGAAAGTTTCAAAGAAGAACCGGCCGCCTTCCTGATAATACTGGCCGATCGCGTGCAGGTCTTCGGAGAAGCAGGACATGGTCGGCAGTACAGCCTGGGTGTTCTTGCCTTCGGTTTCGCCGTGAAGCTGCAGCCACCAGCGGGCGAGCATCTGGAGAGAAGGCTCAAAATAGGAAAAGGCCTCTGCGGTAAAACCTTTTTGCCGCAGCAGATGGCGCGCGGCCGCATACCTGACTGACTCATGGCCGCCGGCGTCAGATTTGGCGCCGGACTTGAGCCGCAGCTCGGAATTCAGGCCGCCGCGCACGAATCCTTCTATGTCAGCGCCCATCACAGCCATGGGCAAAAGTCCGACCGCTGTAAAGGCCGAAAACCTTCCGCCGACCGCTGCCGGGAATTCGAAGAACGAGTAGCCGTTTGACTGCGCGATATCCGCGAGCTGGCCTTTGCCGTAACTGCCGGTAACCGTAATACGGCTGCTGTAAGAAGGGCCGTATTTTTTGTTCATCCAGGAACGGATCACGCGGAAAGCCAGAGCGGGTTCCAGGGTCGCGAAGTTCTTTGCTATGATGTTGGCGTAAACGCTTTTTCCTTCAAAGCTTTCCAGACAGTTGTTAATTTCGTTTGCTGAAAGGGTATTGCCCATGTAGAGGATCTTTGGCTTGCCTTTCCTATGGTATTCCATTCCTTCGATAACACTCTGGGCCGCCCTGTTCGATCCGCCGACGCCGGCAAGTATGAACACATCGGCGTCCCTTTTTATCTCCGCGGCTTTTACCCGGATTTTTTCCATAAGGGGAGCGCCGGTGTTCTCCGCAACTTTAAACCAGCCAAGAGCATCGGCCATTCCGTATTGGCCGGCAAGAACTTCAGTAATTATTTTTTTGTTGTCCGCGATAAATTTATCAATCGCCCCGGAAGGCAAGGTTTTATCCAGTCCGGATTCGTCAAATTTTATCATTTAAATTCCCCAATTTATATCCCAATTAATTCCCAAGATACGCGTACTCCGGCATGGGCAGGTCGACAAGGGGCCGGCAGTAGGCGGCGAAATCTTCGGTAAAACCAAGACCGGGTCCCTTAAGCCATTTGTCCGGGAACTTCTGTTCGACGTTGGCGACTTTCTCCAGCGGAACCAGGGTCATTTTCGAAATGTAACGCGGGCTCCGCTCGGCTGTTATCGCTACCATAAAACCGGTTTTGCCTTCGGCCGCGTTCTTTACCGCAAAGGCGCCGGCATCGTAGGCTTCCTTCCTGTCAACTTCTGAAACACAGGCCATGCTTACACGGCCAAGGAGACCGGGTTTTTCCGAACGGGACTTGATATTGAGTTCGCCGATAATAAGGTCTGTTACGGCCTGCGCCGCCCCTCCCGCGATAATGTGTCCGAATCCGTCCTTAATGCCGGTATCGCCGTAAGGCGTTCCCTTTTCATCCTTGATACCTTCGCTAACCGCGACAAGAACGCCGCGTTTCTTTTTCCAGGCCGCCTCGATTTGCCCAAGAAGGGTTTTGCGATCATGCAGATGCTCAGGCAGGCAGACCATAAACTCGCAGGGCATGGCTTTTTGGAAAAGGCCGCAGGCTGCGGTAATCCATCCGGCGTTGCGGCCCATGGCCTCCATTGTCACCACGTGAATCGGCAGCGAGGCAGCGTCCATGGCGAGCTCAAGCGCGCTGATAGCGGCGTACCGCGCGGCGCTCCCGTAGCCGGGAGAGTGATCGGTTTCGGCAAGATCGTTGTCGATGGTTTTGGGAATACCTATCACGTTCAGCTCAAAACCGGATTTTTGCGCAAGCAGGCTGATCTGGTTGCAGGTGTCCATTGAGTCGTTCCCGCCGTTATAAAAAAACCAGCGGATATCGTTCTTCCTAAAACACTCAAGCACTTTTGGATAATCATCGGCAGCCAGTTTCCTCCGGCAGCTTCCCAGGGCCGACGCCGGAGTCTGCCCCAGCTTCGCGATAACGCCGGCCGGGGTCCCGGTCAGATCCATCAAATCGTTATTCAGAATACCTTCGGCCCCGAAGCGCGCGCCAAAGATTTTTTTAATTGCGCCGTGTTTTCTTGCTTCCTCAACCGCGCCCTGCAGCGAACTGTTTATGACCGGAGTCGGCCCGCCGCCGTGGGCGACAAACATGTTTGCGCTCATGATTTTTCCTTACTGGTTTTTATAGAACTCCCGCATCTGCGCGAGTGTTTTTATTTCAACATCATCGGCATGGCCGAAAGAACCAAACTGAATGATCAAGGTCCCGACGACTTCCCGCACGCCTTTTTTTACCAGATCCACAAGATCCAGAATATCGCCGTCTTTGATATCAAACTCAACGATCATCTGGTTCATTACAGGAGGAAGGAAAACCCTGGGGTCGAACTTGTCGGGATTTTTATCCATCAGTTCCCAGACCGGGCCTACCGACGGACTCTTCTTTTTTTCAGGATACTTGGTAAAGTACTCCCTGAAGTTGCGCGTAACGGCAAGCCTTATGTCTGTATCAACGTTGATCTTGCGGATACCGTGCGGAATTACGGCGGTGAGCTCATCGATGGGAATTCCGCTCGCGTCCTTTATGGCGCCGCCCAGGGCGTTGATTCGGTTGACGACATAGCGGGGGACCGAAGATGATCCGTGCGATACCAGAAGGGCAGTAATGCCGCGGTAACGCAGGTTCTCCGTCGTCGCAATCGCGATCTCCTTGCGGAGTTTTACATCCGGACCTTTTACCGCGCCGTGCTGGGTTCCGTAGGAAATTGCCAGACAGTCGACTCCGGTCTTTTCCATAAACTCGCAGGCTACGGTCGGATCGGTGTAGTTGGATTTTTCGGCGGAAACATGATCTTCCACACCGGCAAGCACGCCGAGTTCTCCTTCGACAGTGACGCCCAGCGGATGCGCGTACTTTACAACTTCGCGGGTCAGCTCGACATTGTCATGGAATGGCATCGAAGAACCGTCGATCATGACGGAGGTATAGCCGCCGTCAATCGCGGCCTTTACGGAATCAACGTCCTTGCCGTGATCAAGGTGAAGGGCCACCGGGATTTCGGCGTCTTTGGCGTAACGGTAGACAGCGTCAGCAATACGTTTTGCGCCCAAACGTTTGTCCTCGACAGTACCTTTGGCAAAATCACCCCTGCCGCCCATAAAGGCGTTGGCAAGGTCAGCGCCCTGGATAATGGCGGCGCTGCGGAACATCTCGTGCACCTCGATAATGGCTTTTGCCTGGGCGACGGTGTTTACGTTAAAAGCTCCCTGGGCATACCCGCCCCGGGCAGCGGCATCCAGAATCGGACGCATAGGCATAATCGGCATAACTTTCCTCCAATAATTTATTTTAGTTTTTTCTCACAGAGCCACAAAGTACACAAAGAACACGAAGGAAGATAAAAAACAAGAAATAAAAGATAAAGAATACTTCTTTATTCACTTCTATCTCTTTCCTGCTCTGTGTCCTCTGTGTTCTCACGAACCGCAGGTTCGATGCCTCCGTGAGAATAAATTACAACTAAAGTGCTTTGCTGATGGTTCCTCCGTAGGGGTCATTTTTTAAACACAGGTGAACTGCGCCGGTGGTAAATGTTTTGGGCAGAGCGAGAATTGCCGGGTTTTGCGGCAGGTATTTTTTCTGCGCGTCGGCCAGAGCTTCGTCAAAAGTTGCCCGGGTCTTAAGCCCCATTCCGCGGGCAATGCCTGTGTCTCGGGCGCCGACGATATAGATTGCGGCGGTGTTGGATTCGGCAAGGTGGCCGCAGGACATCATCGAGAAACCGTGGAAGGGATGGAAGGCGCCGGCAAAACGGTATTTGCGGATGTATTCGGCGTTGGTCGCGTAATACTCGCCGTAACGGTCGAGGTCCGGCAAGGTGTTCATGTAGTCGCGGCCAAAGGCGTCATAAAGTTCCCTGGTGTAGGGCCACAGTTCATCGTGGAAATAACCGCTGCAGACGGAAGAACAGATAATCACACAGCGGTCGCTCATCACCCTTTTGTGCCGGATTACCTGCGCACTTAACGCCTGCATCAGCATTATGGGATTGGTGCCCATTCCGTCTCCGTAATGGAAGGACTGCGGCATGCCAAAAACCATTAGGTCGTATTTCTTCTGCGCGAACGGAACGTAGGTGCGCTTGTCCGCGATTTTCCAGCTCTGCGGCTCTATCTGCGCGGCGTATCCGGAGTAGATCGCGATCTGGCGGGCTTTTGTGTCCAGCACCGCGTCGCAGCAGAAAAACTTTTTACCCATGCGTTTTTCCATGTGCATGCCGATTTCGTCAAACTTGGTCCGCATGGCATTGGAACCGGATACAGGGACAAACTCCTGTTTGTGCATCACTTTTGGCGTGTGGTGGCTTGCGATGCTGCGCCAGTGGGTAATGCCGGTTGTGCAGTGTTTGTAGCCGCCCGAATAACCGCCGTAGGGGTTTCCCTGGACGTGCCCGATCAAAACGGCTACATCGGCTTCGTAAACATACTTGTTCATGATCACCGGATCGCCGGCTTCTGTAGTACCCAGATCGATTAAGTGATCCCAGTCTTCGCTGTCGTGGTTTATGATTTGTCCTGAATACCAAAACTCGTCAAACAGCGCCTGTCCCAGAATTCCCCGAATTTCTTTTTCGGTATTTTTAGAATGCAGTCCGTTGGAGCAGATTAAAAGAACGTCTTTCTTCTGAACGCCGGCAGCGTAAAGTTCTTCCAGTACCAGCGGTATGCTCATCTTGCGGTGCGATGACGCCTGTTCGCCGCCCTTTACGCGGTCCGGGAAAACGATGACGCATTTGCTGCCCTTGTGCGCGAGCTGCGAAAGCGGCGGCATTCCGATTGGATTATGCAGACTCTGCAGGTAAGCTTCCTTTAGTTTGTCTTCGGGAATAAAAGCGGGATCCGGGATAGTCTCTCCCGGAATAAAAACATCGGTATTGTCCGGCAGATTGGCTTTTAAAAAACCGTTGCCGTATTCCAAATCAAGCTGCACCAAAAACCTCCTCTCCGATTTTGCGGACAATCTCCACCCAGCGGATCATATTCTGCGGTTTGGCCGCGATAGTTTCAACGTCCTTGAGTGTAATGTCAAAGGGACAATTAAATTCCTTTAAAATCTGATAATCCCGTCTTATTATTTTACTGACCAAATCCTCGTCCAGGCCGCCTGCGATCATGTCGGTGGGTTTGGGCCGGTAGGACGCAACATAATCAGGACCGATAAGCTCTGCGCATTTGCGCACATCGGAGAACGGGGTGATAGCTATGCGCCTCATGTTCTTTATTTTTTTAAGGAGCGGTATTTTGGTGTTCATGTCTTCGCAGCAGCCGTAGGCGGATAGACCAAACCGTTCCATTATGGGCTTTTGGTACTGGAGCATAAATTCATCGTAGAGCTCCGGGCCGATTCCGGTAAATTCCTGGGAAGCCATAAAGACCCACAAATCTGACGGGCCCCGGACTTTATTTTGGGGAACCGGATCCGGGAGTCCTCCGCCGTATGCCATAGCCTGGTTGTCGCTGTTGAACGCGCGGAAGCTGCCGGCTTTTTCTGTTTTATCAATATCTTCCAGTACAGTGTCCCGCATGATCGTAACAAAACGGTGAAACCATTCCGGCCGGTCGTACACGTCCCACATTATCTGTTCCAGGCCGCGCAGTTTGGCTATGTCGGTGGAAATGTCCCTGTGCCACTGCTCGCAAAAAACGCCAACCCGGCTGCAGACCACATCAAGGACGCCGTCCATGTCCGGGCCCAGGGCGTCCTTTACTTTTTCTATCCGTTCCGCCGTTGCTTTTTCGTCAATTTCAAATTTGGCAGGTTTTATCCTGGCCAGATCTTCTTCATTTTTAATGGGAGGATCAAAGGCGGCCGCGCCGAACTGCGCAGTTTTTTCGCCAAGGGCGCAGGGAACGCCCCAGCGGTCTTTTTCGTCAATATTTAAAACTGCCCTTACCGATATCCACGGCTCAAAAATATAATCATCTATGAGTTTCTGCCTGTAAATAACGGATTCCGCGAACATTCTTTCAATACCGCGCAGCAGGCGGTCTTCACTTTTGACCGCCGAATAATCAAAGAATTCCCAATACGGAATTTTGCGCACATAAATGGCGGGCCGGCTGAACTTAAGGCTGTTGAGGTCTCTCCAGAGCCGCCTTTTTTGTTCCTGCGCAGGACTGTGTGCAAGTTCGGCGTATTGTTTGGCGAATTCACGGAAAGATTCGTGCTTCATAGATGAACAGTATATTGATAACCCTGCGGCCATGCAACTGTACAATTTTCGTGCACTGATATACACCAGAAAAGCTTCTTATGTTATTTTTTTTATTGCCCTGTCAAATTCGATTGAAATCCTGTCAAGAAAATCAGCTTTTACAGGATTTATCAATTCCGCCTGTCCGGGTTTTGGCAATGATTCTGGCGAATCATCATAGAACAACAGGTATGGTTCAATTCCCAAAGCATCTGCAATTTTTCCAATAAATAAAAATGACGGATTCCCGTTTGCACTTTCAAGCTGTCTGATATAGGTATAACTTGTTCCGCAGCGTTCCGCCAGGGCTTTCTGGGAAAGGCCTTTTGCCTTGCGCCATTTTTTTAAATTGTAGATAAAAAGCCGGGTTATATCCATCTAACGTATGTTATTAACGAACATTTTACCTCAAAAGGTACGCTTGACACGAACTTTTTTTTAAAATAAGATCGTTAAAAGCTAACTTTATTTTAAATCCTGCAAGAATTTTTCAAAAAATAACATAAAGGAAATTGAGAATGAAAAAATTAGCGTTTCTTATAATCCCGTTAACAGCGTTATTTTTCTTCGGATGTCCCAATCCCAATAGTTCTACCGATCAAACCAGTCTTAAACTGGGCGAAACATCTTTGGTGTTTACCGAAATAGGCGGCTCAAAACTGGTAGCCGTTTCCGGTGATTCAAACTGGACAGCCTCCTCAAATCAGGCCTGGTGCACTGTATCGCCTGACCATGGATCCGGCAGCGGCGCAATAAACATTACAGCAGATATAAACAACACTATTGTACAGCGAACCGCAAAAGTTACCATTAAAACAACAGATAACAAGTTAAGCAGTGAGATCATCATTACCCAAGCGGCCGGCCAGCCTGCAGGACCGGTCAGCGACGGTCACGGGAACAGCATCGACGCCAATCCAGCGCTGCTGGATTTTTTGAATATCGGGGGGAGTAAAACCATACAGGTTAGTTCAACAGTTGACTGGCAAATCGTATCCGATCAGGGCTGGTGCAGTGTTTCAGCCTCCTCCGGAAACGGTAATGTCCAAGTGACAGTAACTGTCAGCGCCAATACAGGAACATCGAGCCGAATAGCAAGGCTGAGCATAATCAATAGCACTTATGTTCTGACAAAGACTGTAACAGTAACACAACTTGGAATAGAGCCTTCGATTGTCATTTTGCCGCCAACTACAAGAAACATTGACGACCAAACACAAACCATTTCTGTCAATGTGTCGGCAAACGTGGACTTTGACGTGACGCCAAATGTAAACTGGATCACTGTAACACAGGTAACAGCCGCAGCCGTAACCCTGCAGGCGCAGGCGAATCCGTCAACCATAAGCCGCACAGGAACAGTAACGCTCAAACAGAAAAGCGGCTCCGCCATGGCAGTACTGACGGTAGTCCAAGAAGGCAAGCCGCCGGCTGTATATTATGCATCATCTACAGGCAATGACTTAAACGATGGAAAATCGTGGAACAATGCTGTTAAAGATATTAATTTAGCTATTTACTTTGCCGCTCCAGGCGATTATGTATGGGTGGAAGAAGGTGCTTATTCGGAAAATGTAACGATGAAAGATGGTGTGAATGTGTATGGAGGATTCAACCGCTCAGACATCAATATTTCCAATCGGGGTACCAGGCGAAGCGTGCTTACAGGAGGCGTTTTTACAAGCGCCAATAACTTCAGCATCCCAACTATTTTAGACGGGTTCACCATTTTTAATGATAACCTCAATACACGGCAAACGCTTAATAAAAACAGTATCATTAATAATTGCGAACTAGAAGCAACTATTGATGGCTTACCAATTAGTTGGTCATTACTAACAATTTCTGGCGGAATCATTTCCGATTCATCAATAGTTATTAAGGGTAAATATTCTTTGGATGGTACTACCGCTATATATACTACATCTGGCGGCATGATACTCAACAGCAATATATCAAATTACGTGACGAATTATCCAGGCTATAACTACCCTGTATGCAGTGTTACTATATTTTTAAACGGCGGCCGGGTGGAGGGATGCATAATATCGGGATGTACAAGCAATTCTATCGTAAAGTACAGCAGCGGCGGTAATAACATTGTTAATTGTACATTTAATAATCTTCAGGGCACATGGAGTACCGGGAGTAATATTTTTTTGAATGGCAGCGGCTCTCTGAATTTTGTCAATAACATCGTTTTGCCTCATGGACATATAAATACAGTGACCGGACTTTATGAAGCCAATAATATGCAAGGGCTGGCAAATGATAATGTATATCTCCTGAATGCTGACTGGTCGCCCATGCCGTTATCTGGGGCTGTAAATAAAGGCGACAATTCATTTGTTACCATTGATAAAGATATACTTGGCAATCCCCGTATCCAGAACGGCAGGGTAGATATCGGTGCGATTGAGTCGTCATATTAAGGGTATTGTATGAAAACGCCGTTTAAAAAATTCAGTCTTTTAATATTGATAATCTTCGCATTTACCTTTGTTACCTGTCCCAATCCGAATGGCAGCGGTAATCCCGGTAATGGCGGTACCGACGGTAATAAAGGCGGCGGCGGTACCATTAAAATGCCGCCTGCGCCAACTGATGCGTGGGTTACAGGGGTTTCCGGTACTTCAATCAGGGTTACCTGGTATGTGGTTATAGGAGCGGATAAAATCAGGGTTCAATACTCAACTTCTCCAACCGGACCATTTGCTTCAGTTGAAACTACAGCGTTAACTCAAATAATAATTGATGGTCTGCAGCCCAATACCAAGTATTATGTCAGAGTTTCTGCAATAAACAGCGCCGGGGAGGGGCCGTATAGATCTGCCTATGGATCAACAAATCCCGGATTTTAGATTAGCGGCAGGATTGTCCTCCTTTTGAGACGATCAATGCCACGCACGAGATATTCCATCGGTACGCCCAGGGCAACGGAAATATCACAGGCGCTTTCGGCGTCAGGTATCCGGTCGTTATATTTCCAGCAGCTGAAAGTGAAAAATATTTATAATAAATACAGCAGAATAGATGCAAAAGCGGGAGGCTGATTCTTCTCAAAATGATTGAATATATTCCATATATGGAATATATAATAAATATAGTTCGAGAATTGAACAATCAAGGCATGGCTCAATGCGTGAATTACGCAGCCAATGTAAGGGCCGGCCATTACGTACCTTTTATGCTTTTGATCCTAAGCGATTCGCAATTCTGTTAATTGGTGCGGACAAAACAGGAAATGACAGGTTTTATGAAGAAATGATCCCATTGGCAGATAAAATCTTTGAAGATTACCTAATAGAAATCCGGGAGGAGAATAATGGCTAGGAAATTTTCAGAACTTGAAGAAAAAATGAGTCCGGAATCAAGGCAATGGGTAAACCAGGAAGTCGAAAAGGCTTTGGCTGCAATGCCGCTAAGTGAATTGCGAAATGCCCGCGGCCTTTCCCAAAAGATGCTTGCAGAAGCCCTGCATATTCAGCAACCCGCAATAGCAAAGCTGGAAAAACGAACTGATATGTATATCTCCACTCTGCGAAGCCATATTAAAGCAATGGGGGGAGAACTTGAGATTATTGCCCGGTTTCCGGATGGGGACGTGAGTATATCCAATTTTTCACAGATTTAATGTTGTCCAATTTCCGCCTGGATTACTGCTTCCATATTTAAATTATAACGTCTTTCTGTGTAAAATACAAACATACAAGTTAAATTACAGGCGCCGAATTCCTTAAAACTTCCCACATAAAAATACCGGCCGCGCAGGAAATGTTTAATGAATTAACCTCGCCTGTAACCGGAATGCCGATAATTCCGTCACAGAGCGACCTGAGGGCCTGGCTCATGCCTTTCGCTTCATTGCCAAGCACAAGGGCGAGCGGCCTTTTGATGACAGTATTGGTCAGGGACGAGGAACCCTGCGTGTCGGTGCCCCAGATTTTTAGAGAGCATTTATTTTTTAGAGTTTTTAGAGATTCAGAAAATTCATCCAGCGACTCAAGTTGTATTGGCGCCGTAAAAAAAACGCTTCCCAAACTTGCGCGTATGGTTTTGGGGTCCCAGGGATCAACGCCGTGGCCGATCAGCAGAACCGCGTCAACACCGAACGCGTTTGCGGAACGGATTATTGAACCGAGGTTTCCGGTATCCGATGGTCTGTCCAGGACAAGGATAAAAGGATTATCGGGCAATTGAAGCCCGCCGGCGGTCAGACCCGGGAGCTGAAGCCCGTCTGCGCCGGGCATTCTGGCGGTAACCAGCATTTCCGAAGGTTCATTGCGGTCGCAAAGTTTTTTATACAGGTCATCTGTCATTTCGATGATCCTGGGCGCGGAGAAGGTTTGTGCGTCAGCGGCATTATCACCTGCCCCTCCAAAAAAACGTATTTTATCTTCGGCCCATTCTGATATTTTACCTGTTGTTATGATCCGGGTAATTTCAATACCGGATTTAAAGGCCTGTTTGATTGACTCAATGCCCTCGATAAAAATCTCCCGGTGCTGCGCCCTTTTGGTTCTGTTTGTCTTTAAGGATTCGATAATCTGAAACTCCGCGTTTTCCGCGCTGATTAAAAACTTTTTCGTTTAGTCCTCCCGGAACAGCGCAAGCTGGCCTTCGTTTGCGGATTTTTCACTAAGGGCAGTTCCCCCAAATGTATGCAGATATTTGAACACTTCATCAGTGCCATAAAGGATGTTATTGGCTTTGCATACATTGCCGAAGATCGCCATGAGCTTTTGGCTGTTATCGCTTGACAGTTCGTAACTGTTGCCGTATTTTTGGATGTATTTTTTCTTTAAACCAGGAAAATGTTTGTCGAGTTTGGCGTAATAATACTCGCGGTCGCCTTCCCGCAATGTCATGCCCATTCCAAAACAGAGAATGCCGTGTACATCCGCTTCTATACAGTAATCTAGGATACCGCGAAGGTTTTCTTCGGTATCGTTAATAAAAGGTAAAATAGGACAAAGCCAGACAACGGTTGGGATTCCGCTGCTGCGCATAATTTTTAATACTTCATAACGTTCTTTGGTGGTGCAGACATTGGGTTCCAGGATTTTACAGAGATCCTCATCAAAGGTAGTTAGTGTTATCTGGACAACACATACGGATTTTTGGTTAATTTTTTTTAACAAATCTAAATCGCGCAGTATGAGGTTTGACTTGGTCTGGATCGCGAGACCGTACCCGGCCTTTTCAATAATTTCAAGGCAGGCCCTTGTTATGGCCAGGCTCTCCGGAATCGGAATATAGGGATCGCTCATCGCGCCTGTGCCGATTACACATTTTTGCCGTTTGCGCCTTAGTCTGTCTTCCAGCAGGGCCGGGGCATTGATTTTGATTTCCACATCTTCAAAATCGTGGTTAATGCCGTAGCACTTGCTGCGTGAATCACAGTAAATGCAGCCGTGGGTACAGCCGCGGCAAAGGTTCATGCCGTTGGAAGCGGAAAGTATGCCTTTGGCTTCGGTAAAGTGCATGACATAATTTATACACCAAAAAAATCAATCGGTCACAGTCCCGTAAGGCCAGTTAATGATTCCGCCCAGATCATAAATATTGGTATATCCCAAGCCGGCCAAAACCTTTGCGGCTCCGGAAGACCTCGCACCGCTGCGGCAGTATACAATTATTACCGCATCTTTGTCCGGAAGTTCCTTTGAGGCGCGGGCCGCGATTTCGTTGTCCGGAAACAGGATTGCGCCCTTGATATGGCCCGTGCTGAACTCCGCGGCGGTTCGCACATCCACAAGCGTATAGGGGCTTCCGCTGTCCATCATTGTTTTTGCCTGCTGCGGCGTTAATTTTTTGGGCGCAGCCGCGGCTGTCCGGTCTGGTCCTTTTGCCTGCTCCTGTGCGGAACATCCGGTAAAAATAAAGAACAGGACCAGCAGGCCGGCAGCGATAATTTTTTTCATTTTAACCGCTGATCGTATCATAGGGCCAGCTCATGATACCGCCAAAGTTACTGACATTGGTGTAACCCATGTTAGCCAGCAATTTACAGGCTCTTGAGCTTCTGCCCCCGCTAAGACAATAAACCAGGATAACCGCGTTCTTGTCCCTGAGTTTGGATTCGGCGGCAGACTCAACTTCATCAACGGGGATATTGATTGCGCCCTTGATCCGCTTCTCCTCAAATTCATCCCTGGTCCTTACATCGACCAGTGTATAGGGCTGGCCGCTGTCCATTACCGCTTTGGCATCCTTTGCCGATATGTTTTTTGGATTTTTCATGGTTTTTTCTCCTGTGATCTGCAATAATATTTTCTTAACACATTTATTGTGTTTTCCACCCGTTTGTCGGCAACCGAATAAATAATATTCTGGCCGGATTTTTTGGAATCAAGGTAATTATGCGCTTTTAATAAAGTAAGGTGCTGAGAAAGCGCGGACTGCGTAATGCCGGGAACATGTTTGGCAATTCCGGCCGGCGTCATCGGCTGCCCGATAAGGGCGCACAGAATCAGGAGCCGGTTTTCGTTGGCAAGCACCTTGAGCATGCGGGCTATTTCTTTTACCTCATCCATTATCTGACTAAACCTTCCGTATAAACCTTTAATATTAAATTTACTTACATAAACAGTTTAGTGTACATAAGTAATTTAGATATTGCTAATATACTGTATTATAAAAATAATTGCAAGGGGGGTTATTTCGGTTAGATTTTTACATGAGGCATTACAGCGGAAGAATCCTTCAGCCATTATTAATTTTGTTTTCCTGAACTATTTTTTCTATTCCCTTTACAAACACATTAAAACTATGAGATTTATTTTTTGTAATATCCATATATTGGGCTATTTTTTTTGCTCCGGTTATTTGTTGGTAAGCAGGAACAAGTTTTCTTAATTCTTGTTTTGCATTCGCTATAGAATCTGGATTACGAAAAATAGCTTTTGCCTTATAACCAGAGAGACTAATACCATAGCCTTTTTCGACAGCATCAAGATCACCCAGATACCAGGATTCCAGTTCTGTACATACTATTCTTATGAGTGTATCAGAATGTCTGGTTTCGTATATAAGATTATGTAAATCTGTTTTTAGTTTTTTACAATCAGCAGAGTCTTTATCACAAACAATCACAAATTGTACATTTTGTTCTTTCCACCCCCGTGTTTTAATCGGGATTGATTTTTTAAGAGCAGGCTTGCCATTATGGGCAATACATTGAAATGTATAAGACTGAGGAAAGATTTGCGGAAGAATAATCGACAAAAGTTCTTTCATTGATGATTCTTCCAGAAGAAAGACGATTTTTACCATTCTATAAAAGTCCTTCCTGCCATAATTCACCCAATTTATCTCCATTTTGATAAAGGGAAACAATGTTTTTATCATTTAAAGCAGCAACTATGTCTGATACACCGTTTTGTTTTTTAATTATGAACAATTCTTCCGGTTCAATGGCATTTACAAAGTTGGGTGAATGGGTAGAAATAAAAACTTGCCCTCCGGAGAATGAATATTCCCTGAATTCTTCCGCAAGAATTTCCAATAAATGCGGGTATAACTGATTCTCCGGTTCTTCTATACAGAGCAGTTTATGCGGATTTGGGTCTGCCAACATTACCAGATATGCGAACATCTTAATTGTTCCGTCAGATACAAATCTGGCAGAAAAGGGATTTTTGAACTTACCGTCCGAAAAACGCAGAAATATTTGCCCTTCTTCTGTCTGTTTTGACTCAACATTACTTATTCCCGGAATTTTTTCACGCATTTTCTGTAAAATTCCTTTAAATTTATCCGGATGTTTATCATGAAGAAATTGCGTAACATTCGCTAAATTATCCCCGCTTCGGCTAAGCTGCTCAATATAAGAAATATCCTGAGTTTGGCGCGCGGCGTAAATATGGAAATCCGAGACAAACCAATCTTCAATAAATTTCCGAAAATCGACTACTGCAGTAAAATGTTTGATTTGTCCAAATGTTTTTATAGCCAGTATATCCGGTGAATCCAATGTAAATTTTTCATGTTTAGTATCAAGTATATTTTTAAATTCAGCATTATCATTTGCTATTGCTTCTCCCACCCCCTGTGAAAAATCAATAATTTTTACAGTTGATACTTGTTTTTCTCTTGTTACTTCAATAATTAATTGCTCTTTAACAATGATTGGCGTGTTTTTTGTATCTGTGTTTAATCGAAGCTCATAAGTATAAAAGGGAGAGGTATCAAATGTTTTATATTGAAAGCTTAGGCAAATATCGCCCATTGTTTCTCTTGTGTGAACTTCATCGTATCCGCCGCGCGCCTGCAATGCGGAACGTATATTTTCTGTCAGACATTGTTTCATAAATCCAAAAACATCAAAAAAAGTCGATTTACCGGAACCATTTTCACCCAGAAACACAGCAAGCTGACCTATATTCTTAATATCCACATTCTGCAATGTTTTGTAGTTTTCAATGTGAATGTTAATGATTTTCATGTTTTACCTGCCTTTTTAATACTTTACAGTGAGAATAGTTTAACTTTTAAATAAAATCAAACATATCATAAGCCGTGTCTGCAATACAATGCAGCGCTCCTAAATAAAAAAAATTTCTATGTAAACTTTTCTCCATGCTCTTCTATAATTGCAATTTTTCATCTATAATGGTTCGATTATGGCGGCCTCCGGGTCTTCAATTCCGCAAAATCCTCTTATTATCCAAAGCGACAGAACTTTGCTTCTTGATGTACACGCGCCCAGGGCGGAGGAAGCCCGCGCCGCGATTTTGCCTTTTGCGGAACTGGAAAAATCCCCGGAGCATATCCATACCTACCGCATTACTTCCCTTTCGCTGTGGAACGCGGCCGGCGCCGGGTTTTCTCCGGCAGATGTGGCAAATACCCTTAACGAGTTTACCCGTTATCCGGTTCCGTCCGGCATTATCGAGGGATTCGGCGATACCATGTCCAGGTACGGGAAGATTCGCATGGCCTCAGGAGGTTCAGATTCAGGCGAACTTTCACTGGTCTGCGATGACCAGGCGATCGTTACAGAAATTGCCGCGGCAAAAAGCCTGGCAAAACTGCTTAACAAAACATCAAGCGGTTTTTGCCTTAAGCTGACCGACAGGGGAAGCGTCAAACGGGAGCTGATTAGGCTGGGCTGGCCGGTGCACGATGAAGCCCCTCTTGTCGAAGGGGAGCCGATGGAGATTACGCTTAAGCAGCCGGATACTCCGGGAAATCCCCTTGTGCTGCGCGATTACCAGATCGAAGCAGCCCGCGCTGTTACAGGATCGGGGGGGCCGGGAACAGGTTACGGGGTGGTTGTCCTGCCGTGCGGGGCGGGCAAGACTGTAGTCGGAATTATCCTGATGTCCATGCTAAAAACCAATACATTGATCCTCACAGCGAATGTGGCGGCGGTTCACCAGTGGATGCAGGAACTTCTGGACAAGACCTTTCTTAAACCGGAAGATATAGCCGAATATTCCGGCGATACAAAATCTACGGCGCCGGTCACGGTCGCGACTTACCAGATTATTACATGGCGGCCTGACAAGGACGGGGAATTCCCGCACTTTAAACTGTTCAGGGAAAGGCCCTGGGGATTAATCATCTATGATGAAGTCCACCTGCTGCCGGCTCCGGTATTCAGGGTGACCGCTGAATTGCAGGCGGTCAGGCGGCTGGGCCTTACAGCGACACTGGTCAGGGAAGACGGCGCCGAAGATGCGGTATTCAGCCTTGTGGGGCCGAAACGCTACGATGTGCCGTGGAAGGATCTGGAGGCAAAGGGCTGGATTGCGGAAGCTTTGTGTACGGAAATACGTCTTGATTTGCCGGATAATCTCAAGATTCCGTACGCGTCGGCTTCAAAACGGGAGAAGTACAGGACAGCCAGCGAAAACCCGCTCAAGGAAACTGTTGTCCGCGAATTAATCGAGAACCACAGCGAAGATCAAATTCTGGTAATCGGACAGTATATCAGCCAGCTTGAGTCCCTGGCTAAAATGTTAAAGACTCCGATTATTACCGGCAGCACGCCGAACAGGGAAAGGGAGACAATTTACAGCGCCTTCCGCAAGGGCGAGATTCCGGTCATTGTCGTCAGCAGGGTGGCGAACTTCGCAATCGATCTGCCGGACGCTTCAATGGCGATTCAGGTGTCAGGCACCTTTGGTTCCCGCCAGGAGGAGGCGCAGAGACTGGGAAGGGTACTCAGGCCCAAAGGCATGGGACACAATTCGTGGTTTTATACGCTGGTGTCGCGGGGCACTGTCGAAGAGGACTTCGCGGCAAAGCGCAGGCAGTTTCTCGCGGAGCAGGGATACAAGTACACAATCCAGCACTGGACCGCAGATGAATTAAAAATGCCCGGAGGCGCACAGCCGTGACAGGTTCTGCATACCGTTTCCGTTCAACAGAAGAATGGAAATCCGCGATCATGAACCTTCCCCTTTTTTTTGAGCTGATGAGGAGTGTCTTTGGCAACATAAAAACTCCCTACAACAAGCAGCGCCTGTTGGAAGATCTGTTTGTGTTCCTGTCCAGGGATGATATTCAGAAAACAATTTTGTCCATGATTGATGAAGACGATCACAGGGTAATTGCGGCGGCGGCCCTCCTCGGTGATCCGACTCCCACGGAACTGGAAGAATTTTTCCAGGGTGAAAAGAACAGCGCCGTTCTGCGCGGACATCTGCTTAACATGGAAGAAAGACTGTTATTGTTCAGGTTCAATGATGATACCCGGCGCGTGCGCAGGCTTGCCCTCAATCCGGTTCTTGTATCCATACTTGGACCCCTTGCCGCTGATACGGGAATATTGTTCCCGTCACAGGCAATAGCACAGTCTGACGCGGCCGGGCAGGCAGCAGTATACAACGACACCCGCACAGGAGAATTTTCTGCCGGAGACGACAGGGCCCTTGGCGCTTTTTTTGCGTTTGTATCCGCGGAAGAAGAATTTTTTAAAACAGACGGTATACGCAAAAAAGTTTATGACCAGGGCCAAAAACTTTTCCCTGGCCTGGACCTGGGAACGGCCGCTGAAGTGCTTATCAACCTGGGGCTTTTTTATACCGAAGGAGAAAAGTTCCTCCCTGTTAACAGAAAAATCCGGAGATTCGGGGAACTGGAACCTGGCGGGAGACGGGAGTACTGGGCTGCCGGCCTCTATTTTAATCTGGAAGAAAAAAAGGGAGAAAATAAAAACGGCGCTTACGGCATCTTTGGGCTGTCAAACCGGATCAGCAGCCTGGCTTCCCTGATTCATCAGTTCTGCTGCTGCCTGGCCGGCGACAGGAAATATTTAAAAGCAACCCTGTTAAAAATTTTAAAAATTTTGGAACAGCAGAATATAAACGGCTCACGGGAGTTTACCGGAAGGATCAACGCGCGGGTTTTTCTTGACGCGCTGATCACGGCGGGGATACTAAAAAATTGCGCTGCGGAAAATTATTGCAGCTATATACCGGTGACCGCCGCGGAAACCAGGGGCCCGCAAATTGCGATGGATTCGCCGTTTACTTTTATTTTGTATCCGGGAATACGGTTCAAGGATATTTTAAAATTTTGTGTCTTTGCGGATTTAAGGGAAGAAGAACCGTTTGGGTTTGAACTGACCAAAACGTCGGCGGTGCGCGGTTTCGACTTCGGCCTGGATTCCAAAAGCATGATCGCGATCCTCAATGACCTGTCAGGGAACCGTATTGACGAAGGTTTGATATGGACGCTTAAGGACTGGGAGTCCAGATACGCTTCGGTTTTGCTGCATGACGGATTGGTACTTTATCTTTCCCAGGATAAACAATACCTGGCGGACGCCGAACCAATTGTTTCGCTGATCCAGAATAAAATCGCGCCCGGCCTGTATGTGTTAAAAGGAGAAAGCGGTCCGGCGGCGGCCGCGCTGCAGAGGGCGGGCGTGGATATTGTCGCAAGGCCCCGCCGGCAGACAGAATCCGGATACGGATCAACATTCCCGTCTCCGTCAGGATCAGCAAACGATACGCAGGTTTTTGCGATTGGAAATCCCGAATCTTCAAGTGCATCGGCTCCCGCGCCGGAAGACAGTCCGGCGGATGGTAATCCGGCTGCAGTCAGTTTACCTCCGGGAAATTCCAAAGATGAGACCAAAAATCATTTTTTAAAATTACTTGATAAAATGAAACTGACCGGACCGGAAAGGGAAGAACTGGCGGCCCGCATAGAACGCCGCGTTATAATCACGGAAACCCAACTGGACAGGACCGCGATAAAGCATCAGAAACTTGAAGCCAGGGGACTGGATTACGCCGGAAAAATTTCCATTGTCAAACAGGCATTAATAGACGGTTCTTCGCTTGAGGTTTCCCGTACAGACATGGGGACGGAATCCGGCGTCACAGCCGGGGTTCCTTCGGCCCTGGAAAAAAAAGAAGGCGAAAGCGTGCTTGTTCTAAAACCATTCAGCGGGCAAGAATCCGGCTGGGCCGGTGAAACAGAGGCCGGCGGCGATCTGCAGGAAAATCTGATCCGTATCCCGTTGGGAAAGATCAGTTTATTGCGCATGATCAAAAGATCGATTTTTAATTATTAGTTTTAATTATCAGGCGCGGACAGCGCCGGTTATACAGGAGTTACATATGCCGTTACTGCCATTTTCGGTACAGCAAACAGAAACAAGCCAGGAGAAACTGGCTGTGCTTATTGACGCGGACAACACACAGCCTGCGATTATAGAAGGTCTTTTAAACGAAGTAGCCAAATACGGGATCGCGAGCATCAAACGAATTTACGGAGACTGGACAAGCACAAACCTGCGATCCTGGAAAGACAGGCTGCTTGAATACGCGATACAGCCCATTCAGCAGTTCTCGTACACAACGGGAAAAAACGCGACAGACTCGGCCATGATCATTGACGCCATGGATCTGCTTTACAGCGGCAAACTGGACGGCTTCTGCATTGTCTCAAGCGACTCCGATTTTACCCGCCTGGCCGCCCGCCTGCGCGAAAGCGGCCACATGGTATACGGCTTTGGCGAAAAGAAAACCCCGCGCGCCTTTGTCTCTGTCTGTGACAAGTTCATCTACACCGAAATACTTAGGGACGCCCAGGTCGAGGAAGAAGCCGACGAAGACAAAAAGACAGTCGCAAAACGCAAAGAATTCAAAGTCGACCAGAAATTACTGAGACTGCTCCACGACGCCGTTGACGACCAGGCCGACGAATCAGGCTGGGCCAATCTTTCAAAAGTAGGCCAGGGAATCAACAAAAGGTCAAGCGAGTTTGACCCGCGCAACTACGGCTTCCGCAAACTCGGTGATCTCTTCAGGGCAATTTCCCAGTTTGAAACCGAGGAACGCCCGCAGGAAAACGGCATGGGCCGGCAGGTCAACATACGCTGGAAGAAGAAGCGGTAGGGGGATTATTATTGGCAAAGTGTTGATGTTCTTGCCAATTACAAAAGCCGTTTTGAGATTAGAAGTAAACTACCTACTATAGAACGCACAATTGCACAAAAGGGGGTTGTTCTTTATGACTGCGCTTGATTTGGCCAATGAATGGATTCATTATGCAAAAAGCGATTTGGCAACTGCTCAACACATTTGTTTATAGATTCATATTAGATTCCCATAGAAGACTGTGATTCGTTATATAACTGACATTTTCTTTAAGTATAAGACTATGAGATATCATTATTTCTCTCCGGGATATTGGATTTTTTTGGTCGAGTATTTTTTCCAGTATCCGGACTGCGGTATATCCCTGTAATATTGGATCCTGGTAAACCACTGCGCCCAGTTTCCCTTTTTCAAGACATTCCACTGCTTCATCATCAATATCGTGCTGAATAATAACCGATTTTTGACATTCATATTTTTTAAGAATATTATGCAATTGGGTACAATGTGAAGAAAGCATATATATTACATCAGGTTTCTTTTTTACTTCTTTAAGAAAAGATGCAAATTTTTGTTCGATTTTAGGATCATTAAAATATGTATCTATGTAATTTATGGAACGGTAAATTAACGGATATTGCTCTTCGATAACCGATAAAAATCCCTTTAACCGTTGTACATCCGGATTTGATAAATTTATTTGATTTTTACCCGGTGATTTATGGACAATCAGGACTTCACGTTCTGACTTTGATTCCAGAATTTTACCGGTAAAATTAGCTGCCAGACGGCCGCCTTCATTTGTATTTGTTCCGACATAACCTAATCCCCGTTTTAGGGGATCATCAATATTAAAAAAGATAAAAGGAATGTTGGCTTTTTCAACCAGTTTTATAATTTTGTCCATATCGAAAAGATTCAGATACACAAATGCCGCGGCATCCAACCCGTTTTTTATTTCATTTTTTAACAAATTACAGTATTTTTCCGTATCATATGAGGGTATCTTAATAAAATGGACTTCATAGTTGAGGGATTTTAAATAATCAGCAGCTATTAATGCGCCTTTTTCAATATCCTGCCAAAAAAAATCAGGTTGTATTGCCGTAAACAGGGCAATTTTTTGAATTTTTTTTCTTACAAGAATTTGAGAAGCTCTATGCGGAATATAATTGCTTTTTTCAGCATAATCCAGGATACGTTTTCTTAATGCTGCCGAGACATAACCTGAATTATTGAATACACGGCTTACCGTTATGAAAGAAATACCCAAATCGTTGGCTATTTCCTTCTGGGTTATGGACATAATTAAATTATATAAAAATTAAACAAATGTATCAATGCGAAAATTTCACTTGACAAATATATATTGGATATGATATACGTATATCATACGGGATTGAAAATAAAATAATTGAGGTTTGAATATGCCTTTATTTACAAGAGACGGTAACCGCTTAATATATCAATTTGATGCAGAAAAGCTTTGGGCAGAGCCGTGGGGAGTAAATAGTCTTCGTATTCGTTCGGCAAAAAGTGCAAAAATGCCCGGCGCCGCAGAAGATAATGAAGATTGGGCTTTGCTTTCACCAAAACCGTATGTTTCAGAAATTACTATCAATGATGATATTGCAAAAATTAAGAATGGCAAAATCGAACTTCAGATAACCCGGTATGGAGTTATAAAAGTTTTTAATGATAAAGGAAAACTCCTGCTTGCCGAGTATATGAGGATCCGCAAAGATATAACTGATTCTCATACATACAGCAGCCTTAAAATAGAAGCCAGGGAATTTAAACCAAATATTGGCGGTGATTTTGAACTAACAATGCGTTTTGAATCTGTCTCGCAGGATGAAAAAATATACGGTATGGGCCAATATCAGCATCCTTACTTAAATTTAAAAGGAATGGAACTGGAATTGGCTCAAAGAAACACCCAGGCCAGTGTACCTTTTGCTGTTTCTAACCTTGGATATGGGTTCCTTTGGAATAATCCGGCTGTAGGAAGGGTATGTTTTGGCCGCAATATTACAACCTGGACAGCTAAATCCACAAAAAAACTTGATTATTGGGTTACTGCCGGAGATAATCCTGCAGAAATAATAAAAACATATGCCAGTGTTACCGGAACTGTTCCCATGATGCCCGATTATGCAATGGGTTTTTGGCAATGTAAATTACGTTATCAAACGCAGGAAGAGCTGCTTAATATAGCAAAAGAATATAAAAAACGTGAATTGCCAATTTCTGTAATAGTTGTGGATTTTTTTCATTGGCCTTTGCAGGGCGAATGGAAATTTGATCCGGTTTATTGGCCAAATCCGGACGCCATGGTCCGGGAACTTAAAGATATGGGTATTGAACTCATGGTTTCTGTTTGGCCCACAGTTGATTATAAAAGTGAAAATTGGAATGAAATGATTGAAAATGGATATCTTATACGCACAGAACGGGGTTTTCGCATTAGCCTGGGAGTGCAGGGCAATACAGTTTATTTCGATACGACAAATCCCGATGCCAGAGCCTATTTGTGGGAAAAAATAAAAAAGAATTATTACAATAAAGGAATTAAAATTTTTTGGCTTGATGAAGCCGAACCGGAATATACAGTCTATGATTTTGATAATTACCGTTATTATTTGGGACCGAATATCCAAATCGGCAATATTTATCCTGTTATGTATGCAAAAACCCTTTTTGACGGAATGAAAGCAGAAGGTCAGGAAAAAATTATTAATCTGGTCCGCTGCGCATGGGCAGGAAGTCAGCATTACGGTGCATTGGTTTGGAGCGGCGATGTATATTCATCATTTGAATCGCTTCGATGTCAATTACCTGCCGGATTAAATATGGGTCTTGCCGGAATTCCGTGGTGGACCACAGATATTGGAGGTTTTATCGGAGGAAATATAAATGATCCTCATTTTCATGAATTATTTATCCGCTGGTTTGAATGGAGTTGTTTTTGCCCGGTGATGAGGCTTCATGGTGATCGTGCGCCAAAAAAACCTCCGATTGGAATGACAGGAGGAGCTCTTTGTTCATCAGGCGCGGATAATGAAGTATGGTCATTTTCTCCTGAAGTTTATGAAATCTGCAAAAAATATCTATTTTTAAGGGAAAAACTTAAACCGTATATAACAATTCAAATGAAAGAAGCTCATGAAAACGGAACCCCGGTAATGCGCCCATTATTTTATGATTTTCCTGATGATTCTGCTGCGTGGGAAACAGAAGACGAGTATATGTTTGGTCCGGATTATCTTGTTGCCCCTGTATTATATGAAGGACAAACAGAAAGAGAAGTATATCTGCCTGTCGATCGGTCTATCGAACAAACATGGACAAATATGTGGACAAATGAAACTTTTAATGGAGGGAAACGGATTATTGCGGCCGCTCCCCTGGAAACCATACCTGTCTTTATCAGGACAAAAATATAACGTAAATACAATTATGATAACATCAGGAAAAATCAATAAAAACATATTATTGATCAAAAAAAATTATACGCTTTATCTTTTTTTACTTCCCGCCATTATTCTATATTTTTGTTTTTATTATATCCCCATTTATGGCGTACAAATTGCCTTTAAAAATTATTCCCCTGCAGCCGGTATTACCGGCAGTCCATGGGTTGGATTCACTCATTTTTTGAGATTTTTCAGGACCAATCAGTTTAAAGTAGTTATAAGTAATACTTTAATACTTAGTTTATATGGATTGATCGCCGGATTTCCCATGCCCATAATTTTGGCTTTGATTATGAATTCAATCAAATCCAATAAATTTAAACGGGTTTTACAAACTGTTACATATTTACCTCATTTTATTTCAACTGTTGTATTTGTCAGCATGATTTTACTTTTTTTATCTCCTTCAGGCCTTTTTGGACAAATTAGCAGACTTATGGGATCAACACCCGGAAATATTATGGGAGAAGCTTATATGTTTCCCCATATTTATGTTTGGTCCGGAATATGGCAGCAAATTGGCTGGAGCAGTATCATCTATCTTGCTGCTCTCTCATCGATTGATCCAACGCTTTATGAGGCAGCTACAATAGACGGCGCAAGCAAATGGCAAAAAATAATTCAAATAGAAATTCCTTCCATTATGCCTACCTGTATTATTTTACTAATTCTTAATGCCGGTAATATTTTAAATGTAAGTTTTGAAAAAACCTTTTTACTTCAAAACAGTCTTAATCTCTCGCGAAGTGAGGTAATAACTACCTATATCTATAAAATAGGAATTCAAAGTACTCAATATAGTTTTTCTGCGGCAGTAGGTTTGTTCAATAATATCATAAATTTTATAGTCCTTGCCCTGGTTAATTATATTTCGGGGAAATTAAGTGAAACAAATCTTTGGTAAGAGGTATATGGATGATCGGCAAACAAAAATCATACAATGACTTATTTTTTGATTTGTTTGTTTTTATCTTTGGCATTGTTATTTTAATAATAACGGCTTATCCTCTGTACTTTATTATAATTGCTTCCTTTAGTGATTCCATAGCGGTTAATTCCGGTAAAGTCTGGTTATTGCCTTCAAATATTACCTTTGAAGGTTATATAAAAGTCTTTCAGGATGAGCGAATCTGGAGAGGTTATCGGAATACAATTTTGTATACAATATCGGGTACTTTTATCAGTCTTTTGTTCACTCTGCCTGCTGCATATTCACTTTCGCGCAAAGATCTGCCGGGCAGAAAAATTATCATGATGTATTTTATTTTCACAATGTTTTTTTCCGGCGGATTAATTCCGACGTACCTGACAGTCAGACAATTTGGGCTGGCCAACACATTTTGGGTTCTCATTATACCTTTCTCGGTGAGTGCCTATAACCTGATAATTGCCAGAACATTCTTCTCATCTACAATACCTGTGGAACTTTTTGAAGCCGCTACCATTGATGGATGCGGTAATACCAGATTTTTTGTATTAATAGTACTTCCTTTATCAAAAGCCATCATTGCAGTTATTGGTTTATATTATGCGGTTGGTCAGTGGAATCAATTTTTTCTTTCCCTGATTTATGTCCGTAAGGAATCATTGGTTCCTCTCCAAATGGTATTGAGAAATTTACTTTTACAAAACCAATTGATATCCGGAGTATATAACGAAGAAGACCAAAGAATCGGCGAAATAATGCGCTATAGTTTTATCATTGTTTCTACAGTACCAATTATGTTTTTTTATCCGCTTATTCAAAAATATTTTACCAAAGGAGTAATGATTGGTTCCATCAAGGGCTGATATTACTGCCTATTGGTAATATATAAATTTTTTCAGGAGGATTTTATGAAGAATTTTATCATTTTTTTCTTTGTTTTGTCGTTATTGATACCTGCTGCTGTATTTTCAGGCGGCAGCAGTGCCGGCCGGGGTGCTGAAACGAACAGCGTTGCTTTTAATAAAGAAGGATATCCCATTGTAACAGCGCCATATACTTTAAAAGCAGTAACTGTTAAGCAGCAATTCACCAGGCTTTATGATCAATTACCTGCATTCCAAAGATTAGAAGCCAAAACAGGAGTTCACATTGATTGGGATTATATTGGCGCCGATTGGGCAACTCAAAAACCTCTTGTACTTGCTTCCGGTGATTTACCTGATATTTTTTACGGACGAACTGTTTTAACAGAAGATGATGTGATTTCAAACCGGGAATTATTTTATAACCTTACTCCGCTAATCGATCAATATGGCAATAATTTAAAAAACATATTTCAGGAAAATCCGATTATGCTTAATTTGGCAAAAGCTTATGATGGCAATATTTGGGGGCTCCCTCACAGACAATTTTACAGACCCCAAAATTATGCCCTTTGGATGATTAATCAAAATTGGCTGGATAAACTTGGTTTAAGTATGCCGACAACAACCGATGAATTAATAACTGTATTAAGGGCTTTTAAAAATGGCGATCCCAACGGTAACGGAAAAGCTGATGAAATACCATGGTCATGGACATGGGTTTCCGGAATTGCCGGTCCAATGGATATATTCGGAGCATTCGGCGTCGTTATAGACAGCTCCAATTCAGGATTCCTCTCCGTTACCAATGGAAAAGTACAATATGTTTTTGCACAGGATGGTTTTCAGGATGGCGTTGCTTACCTGCATCAATTATATGCTGAAGGATTAATTGATCAGGAAGTTTTTACCCATGATAATTCAATGTGGAGGGCAAAAGTTCTGCAAAATGATCCTGAAATTGTAGGTATGTTCGGGCAATGGGGAAGATCCAGTTTTATTGGAGCGGATCGTGCCGCGTATTATCCAATGGTAATGCCCTTAAAGGGACCAAAAGGATACCAGTTTTGGGATCAAAATCCCGAAGTTACCGAGTATGCCAGATATACTTTTGAAATATCAAAAGCATGTACAAGACCGGAAATCGCAATGCGCTGGATTGACACTATTTATGATGACATGACAAGTTTGGAAGTATTTTTGGGCACAGATAATTTAAAAATGCTTGATAATGGCAGAATTGAAGTAATTGAAAGCGGCAATGATAAATGGATTTATGGATTAAATGATTTATTTGCAGGTTATGCAAGCGATCAATTAAATTCAAAATTAATAATGACAGTTGAAGATGAAATGATGGCGGACAAAAAACGTTTATCTGCCTATTATCCCAAAGAATACTATCCTTACGGGATGGTTGCCATGACACCGCAGGAAGTGGATGAACTGGCTTTGCTCCGTACTGACATACAATCATTTGCCATGCAGCAAACAGCCACCTGGATAACCAAGGGTGGTGTAGAAAATGAATACGCAGGCTTTATCAAACAATTGGAAAATATGGGCCTTCGCAGAATGGAGCAGATTTATCAGCAAATTTATGATCGATATATTGGAAAATAAAAGGTACCAATACCAGGGCAAGCCCTGCACCCGGCTAAAGTCCATGCAGCAAACTTATTTTTTCCCAAGCCCCAAAAAATAAGTTTCAAACGATTCTGAACGGCAGGCCTGGGGCTTAAAACTTTTGGCGGATTTAAAAAGATCACGCATGGATTTTAAAAAATTACCGGTGTCTCCGCCCTGGAAAACTTTTACAGCCATGTTCCCGTTATTGGCCAGAGCCGTATGAGCGTAACTCAGCGCGGTCTCGGCAAGTTCCAGGGAACGCAGAGTATCAACCGAACGGATGCCGGTTGTGGCCGGAGCGGCGTCGCTGATTATCAGGTTAAACGGACCGTGCGATTCAATGGTTTCCCTGATTCCGGCAAGGGTAAAATCACCCTGAATAAAAACAAGCTCCGGCCTGTCAAAAAGGCCCCTGTCATACTGGCGCGAAAGCGGGCACAAGTCGACAGACACAAGTGACAGGCCGGAACTGCCGCAAAATTTACGCAGCAGGTAAAGGCTCCAGCTCCCGGGCGCGGCGCCCAGTTCGAGTACCTTTATACCCCTGCCTGACCCGGCGCCTGAGTATCTGAGCAGATTAAATTTTTCGTCAATTTCCATGAGTTTATAGACGGAACGGGCCGGGTAGCCTTCTTTTTGCGCCTTTAGTGACCAGTGGTCGGGTTTGCTGTAATTTGCCATAATTAAATAAATGGAAAATCAGTATAAACTCAGACTGGAAAAAATTGAAGAGGTTCTTGATTCATGGCTGCCTGTGAACCCGGAACATAAGTGGGCAGAAAAAATTTTTGGAACCAGGGCAGACAGAATAGATGCCCGGCTATTAAAATCACTTTCCGCACCGGGCAGGGATCTGATTGACCGCGGCGGCAAACGATGGCGGCCACTGCTCATGCTGCTTATTGCCCAGGCCATTGGCGGCGAGAAGGCAGCAGCAGCGGCTCTTCCGCTTACTGTACTGGTAGAGCTTTGCCACAATGCCAGCCTTATTCATGATGATATAGAAGACAATTCAGATGAACGCCGCGGCAAACCCGCGGTTCACCTTGTCTACGGCAGCGATACCGCGATTAACAGCGGCTCATTTCTTTATTTTTTACCCCTGGCCTGCCTGGATTCCGGACTGCAGAATTTTTCGGCAGAAACCAAAAATCAAATTTTAAAAACCTGGGGTATATATATGAGACGGCTGCATCTGGGGCAGGCAATGGACATTAGCTGGCACCGGGATTTTTATTCCCTTCCCCAAATCTCGGAATACGAAAAAATGTGCCGGTTAAAAACAGGATGTCTTGCAGGGATGGCCGCGGCTTTGGCAGTAGTCTGCGCAGGTGACTGCCTCAAAGCGAATGGCTGCGCAGCGGCGGCAACACCGGAGGCAATTTCAGATGAATTGTCCGCAAAACTAACAGATGCGGCGGAGAAACTGGGAGTGGGTTTTCAGATTCTCGATGATGTAAAAAATCTAAGGACCGGAAATCCCGGGAAAAAACGGGGCGATGATATTGTTGAAGGCAAAAAAAGTCTGCCCGTTCTTTTGTACCTTCATAAATATCCGGAGAAACGCGAATTCACCGCCGCCTGTTTCAGGGCAGCAAGTTCAAAAGGCATTGCCGCCCCGGAACTTGAGGAAATAATTTTGGCCATGCAGAACGCCGGCGTACTGGATGAGGCGCAAAGGAGGGGAGCGGAGCTTATCGGCGGGAGCCGTCAGACTTTTATCCAAACTGATTTTTTTGACGCACAGGCTAAAGCCCTTCTTGGGGGGCTGATAGATTTTATATCTGATATATAGATTTTTTTTCTGATGTATAAATTTCATTTCTGATGTATAATGGGTGCAAGGTGATTAATACGGACAAGCTCCCGCAGAGGGAACAGTTTTTTTTACAGTTGCTGATGCTGGCCGCAATGGCATTTACACTGATCAACCCGGTATTTACAGCAAGGGAAACAGGATCGCGGCAGGCAGCGGCCGAAAGCGATATGGGCGTGGGCGGCGGCATGGTTACAGGCCAGGTTGTTCCGGCAGGGACTGTTGGGGAGGCCCTTGAAATATTGGGAGATCCCGAGCCAATTGAATTATCCAGGCCCAAGATCCTTGTTTATGATTCATATAAAGTTGTAAAGGGCGATACCATAAGCCAGATTGCGGTAAGTACTGGTCTTAACGAAGACACCCTGCTGTCGGTCAATCAAATAAAAAATTCCAGGCTTCTCCAAATTGGGCAGATTTTAAAAATCCCCAACCAGGACGGCATTTATTATACAACGGCAGGCAAGGATACCCTGGCTTCTGTTGCCGAAACATATCAGACAGATCCGGAAACGATAAAAACGGCAAACGAGTTGTTTACTGATACAATTACCAAAAATATCAGCCTGTTTATTCCCGGAGCCAGGATGGACTGGGTAAACCGCCAGGAAATTAACGGCGACCTTTTTATATGGCCGGTTAACGGTTATATAACTTCGCTTTACGGCTACAGGGATGATCCCTTCGGAAGGGGCTGGCAGTTCCATAACGGTCTAGACATAGGAGTTCCGGCAGGGACAACAATAAAAGCGGCCATGGCCGGACGCGTAGCTTTTGCCGGGTATGACGATTCGTACGGCAATTATATAATAATTTCACATCATTCAGGTTACCGTACATTGTACGCACACTTAAGCGTAATTTCCGTAAAGTCCGGCGCCTATGTAGCGGCAGGCGAAAAAATCGGACTTGTGGGTACTACAGGATTAAGCACAGGGCCGCATCTGCATTTTACTGTATTTAAAGACGGAGTGACGGTCAACCCAAGAGCGCTGATGAAATAAGGGTATTAAAACGGCAGTTTATTTAAAGTTTCAATCAAGAATGGAATCAACAAGTTTTTTAAAATCCTGATTCAAATCAGCGGATTCGCTGTCAACTGTAACCTTGTTAATATACGGCACGCCGTCTTTCTCGTTAATTACATTTTCCTCGGTATTTTCCTGAGCCTGCAATTCTTCCAGTACTTCATCATCCTGGGCCTGCAGTATTTGCGGATTTAAATCCACAGCCTGGAAAGGCCTGTAAATAATTGCAGGCCCGGTTTTTATTGGCAGCGCTTCAAGACCGGAATAGTCTGCGGCATCGGAATCTGCCGGATCAGTCAGGTTTTTTTTTTCCTCTTCCTCGGCCGGAGCCAGCTCAGGCAAATCCTCATTTGGTTCATTGACAGGTTTTATTTCAGGAGATCCGGAATCAGTCCATTCAGGTTCATGGATCTCGTTAAACATGGTTTTAAAGGGAGAGGCAATTTCAAAATCTCCGGAAAAAATCACATCCGCGTCTTCATCGTCAGCGGGGATTACATCGCTGTATTCAATTTGCCTGGCAAGCTCATCAAGATTAACTTCAGACTGGGCAGCGGGCATTGCACCGGTTTCATCGGGGGAAAGTTCTTCAAGTTCACCGGCAACTTCGCCGGATTCCAGTTCAATTGATTCGGTTTCCGCTGAATCAAGTTCTTCCAGTTCTCCAACCTCTTCGGCCAGATCAAGTTCTTCAAGGTCTTCGAATTCCCCTATTTCTTCCAGCAGTTCCGGCTCAGCCGTCTGTTCCGCGGCAGTTTGCGATCCGGCAAGTTCGCTAAATCCAGAATCTGCGGATACCTGTATTTCTGCGGCCGCCTCAGCAGGTTCAAGCTCCGCTGGTTCCGCATCAACCAGCTCAAGCTCCGCTGGCTCAAGCTCCGCCGGTTCAAGTTCCTCAACCGTATCAACCGCTTCTGCCAGCTCTGCGTCAGCAGGTTCAAGCTCTGCTGGTTCCAGGTCGGCTGGTTCAAGCTCTGCAGGTTCCGAGTCAACCGGCTCAAGTTCTGCTGGTTCAAGCTCCGCTGGTTCCAGGTCGGCCGGTTCAAGTTCTTCAACCGCATCAACCGCTTCTGTCAGCTCAGCGTCAGCAGGTTCAAGCTCCGCAGGTTCCAGGTCGGCTGGCTCAAGTTCTGCTGGTTCAAGCTCCGCTGGTTCCAGGTCGGCCGGTTCCGGGTTAGCGGGTCCTGATTTTTCCGGCAGGACAACAGGCCGGACTGCTGCGGTATTCACCGGGGCTTTATTGACCGGGGCAGTAAGCTGTTCAGCGGAAACAGGGGCCGCCAGGATACGGTTCACAATGGCCTGCAGTTTTTCTTCGTCAATGCCGGAGTCGCGCCGGCCGCCGATTACGGCCAGCAGTTCATCCCAGGATTTATCTATAAGCTGATCGATATCATTGCCGCCGTCTTTGGTTTTTCTGTTGTCCCTGATTCCTTTTTTTAGCTCGGCCCGGATTTCGTCGCGCCGCTGTTCAAGTTCCCTGCTCCACCGGCCCCAGTCCATAACGGATTTGCGTTCGTAATATTGCTCAATAAGGGAAATCTGTAACTGCCTTAGCCGGTTCTGGACGACGGTAACGGAATCCTGGCGCAGATTCAGCAATAAAAAAATAATCAGATAGATGGTCAGGAAAAAAGAAATTAACAGGATGATCTTCATCGGCATGGGGAAGGAAAAAACATTTTCGTTTACAAGCCGGCCTACAAATATTCCCTGCGGAGTCTGGGCAGAGAGCAGAACAAGCGAGTTTAATGTCCCCGATGAATCTGCGGAATCTATGGCCGCAAGACTCAGAATCCCGCTGTTCCAGACAGAAGCTACCTGCGGAAAAAATGATTTCCCGGCCGAAACCGGCCTTCCTATAAGAACGCCGCGGGGATCGGCCAGCACCGTAACATCATCCCCGGCCTTGATCAATCCTTCGTTAATTAACTGCTCGGAAAGTCCCCTGATCGAAATGGAAAAAAGCGCGGTGCCGCGGAATACTTCGTAATAATCATAAAAGGGAAGAGAAACAAGAACCCTTTCGCCGTCCTCATCAAAAATAATTTTCCCGTTTTCGCCGTCATGCGAGGCGATAGATTCGTACGGAAGAGAACCTGTTAACCCGGGATAATTGCGGTACGCGGTAAAATTCCTGTCCTGGCTAAGAATGTCAGACGGATAAGTTGAATAGTTAAGCCTGATTCCGCCCGAATCAATAAACCTGGCCCATTGAAATCCCCCCAAAGATTCCTGGAGGGTCCCAAAAATCCTGGAACGTTCAAAAATATCTTCGGCGGTTTGGTTGGAAAGAAAACTCCGCCTTACAGACGGCTCCGACAGGGCCGCGGAAAATTTTGCCTGCCAGGAATTCAGAATGCTGTCTATGGCAACAGCATTACGGTTAAGTTCCCTGTTAAGGGAAGATGTAATGGAAGGATTATAAAAGGAAGTTTCGATTAAGTTAAACAGACCGGTAAAAGCCAAAACCGTGAACACGGCAAAAAGCAAAACCGAGACTAGGAGACTTAAAGCTGCTTTCTGCGATACTGTCACACTTATATATCCTGTTATTTGAAAGTTATACTTATCTTCTTATAGTATCGGTTTATCATATACATTTATATAGAAATATATCTCAATATACAAGATTTTCAAAATTTATGTTATAAGTAAATAATGAAATCACCTGTTGAGACTGAAATAAAACCGCCGAACGTTTATCTGGTAGGAATCAGGGACGCAAAAACCGCAAAAGAAGAAAGCGAATCCCTGATCCGCGAGCTTGCCAGCCTTGCCGATACCCTGGGCCTGCCGATAATTGGCCGGGAAATCGTCAATTTAAGGGAAAATAACGTACAGTACGGAATGGGAACAGGAAAAGCCGCCGAAGTTAGTGAAAAAGCGGCCTCATTGGGCGCGGAATGCCTGCTTTTTGACAGGGATATAAGCCCTTCGCAGCAAAGAAACTGGGAAAAACTGTCAAACCTTTCTGTAATGGACAGACAGGAACTGATTATTCAGATTTTCAGCAGCAGGGCCCATACAAGAGAAGCCGCACTGCAGACGGAACTGGCCGAACTCAAGTATTCCCTGCCCCGGCTTCAGCATAAATACATAGACTTAAACCGCCAGAGGGGCGGCAGATACGGAACCAGGGGTTCAGGGGAAACCAGGCTGGAAACAGACAGGCGCCAGGTGGAACAGCGTATTAGCCGCCTGGAAAAAGAAATCGAAGAGGTCAGCCAGCAGCGCGAAACCCAGAGAAAAATGCGCCAGCGCAGGCAGGTACCGGCCGCGGCGATAGTCGGTTATACAAACGCGGGCAAATCCTCGCTGTTTAACCGGTTAACAGGCGCGGAAGTCTTTGCCGAAAATAAATTGTTCGCCACTCTGGATTCTACTTCCAGACGCATAGAGCTTCCCGGCGGACTCCCTGTACTGCTTATCGACACTGTCGGTTTTATACGAAAGCTGCCGCACAACCTGATCAAGGCTTTCCATTCCACCCTGGAAGAAGCCTGTATCTCCGATCTCCTTATCCATGTCCTGGACTCAAGCGATCCCGACGCGGAAAAATATTATGAAACAACCATGTCGGTAATAAGGGAACTGGGAGCGGACGGGATTCCGGTGATTACCGTTCTTAACAAGACTGACAAACCGGAAGCCGCAGGTTTTATTGAACGGCTGCAAAGCCTTTATCCGGATTCCATGGCAATATCGGCGGCAACAGGAAAGGGGCTGCAGGAACTGCTTGTCAGGATGGAATCGGTGCTGGCAGGCGGCCGCCATCTTTATTTATTCCCGGCCGATCGCACCGATCTGGCGGCCATGCTTTACAGGAGCGGCACAGTACTTTCAGAGAAGTACACAGATGACAAGATTGAAATGGAAGCCCTGGTAGACGAAGCAGTAGCGGGCAGATTAGAAGAATACACCAAAAAATGAGGAAACAATGCGCATCGCAATAGCACAAGTAAATCCCGTGATTGGAGATTTTCCGGGAAACCGCAAAAAAATTCTTGATTGCGCCTGGAAGGCCAAAAACGATTACCAGGCCGACCTGGTATTATTTTCTGAATTATCAATTTGCGGTTATCCGCCCCTGGATCTCCTGGGACAGCCGGAGTTCACCGAGCAAAACACCATGACCCTGCGGAACCTGCAGGAATTTTTACCCGAGGATCTGGCAGCCGGTGTCGGGTATGTCAAAAGGAGCCCCTATTCCGCACAGAGACTTTTGAACGCCTACGGCATCATACTGGGCCATGAACTGGTTTTTGAACAATTCAAAATAAATATTACCTCCCATGATTATTTTGACGAGGCCAAATATTTTGAGCCGGGGCGGTATCCTGCGGGCAAACAGTACCCGGATGTATTTGAATATCTGGGAGAACGGATAGGCATTGCGGCAGGCGAAGACGCCCGGACAGGAGATTTTATTAACCGCGGAATTTCCATGTTATGTATACCGGAGGCCGTTCCTTTTACCGCCGGCCAATTTGAAAACATCCGCAAAACAATGGAACAGTTAAGCAAAAAGCTGAATATACCGGTTATACGAATTAACCAGGCCGGCGCCAATGATTCGATTATTTTTGACGGCAGATCAATGATAACTTTACCTTTAATAACTGAATCCAATGATGAGTGTGCGCACACGCAAATTACAAAGGCCTTTGAAGAGGACCTTTTGTTCGCGGAATTGCCTTATCAGAATAATAAAGCCGCGATAAAGACTGAAGCTTCCGTTATAACATCTGATGTAACGGTTAAAAACAACGCCGGGAATGAACCGGAACTGACTTCCGATAACAGCGACGAACTGGAACAGGCCCTTGTTTTGGGTATAAAAGACTATATGAAAAAATGCGGCTTTACCAAAGTTCACCTGGGACTTTCCGGCGGCATAGATTCCGCGCTTGCAGCCTATTTGGCCGCAAAAGCAGCCGGCCCGCAAAACGTAACATGCTTTAATATGCCGTCCAGGTTTTCTTCGGCAGGGTCAAAAGACGATTCGCGGCTTCTTGCGCAGAACCTCGGATGCCGTTATGAAGTACTGCCGATTGAGAGCATTTACACCGCCTGCATGTCTGTCCTTGAAGATGTATTTGAAAAACGTCCATTTGATGTCGCGGAGGAAAATCTCCAGGCCAGAATACGGGGTCTTTTGTGGATGGGCTACGCGAACAAATTCAATTCGATGCTTGTCTCCTGCGGAAACAAAAGCGAGTTGGCAATGGGCTACTGCACCCTTTACGGTGACACAAACGGAGCGCTCGCGCCAATCGGCGACCTGTTTAAAACTGAAGTAATCAGCCTGTGTAAAAGAATCAATGAACGCTCGGTGCGGGAAACAGGAAAAACGATCATACCCCAGGCCATTATCGACAAGCCGCCTTCCGCTGAACTGCGGCCCAACCAAACCGACCAGGACAGTCTGCCGCCCTACGAAGTTCTGGATAAAATCCTTAAATTGATAATTTACGATAATCTGTCTGCGCAGGAAATTATCGCAAGAGGTTTTGATCCGGACACGGTCAAAAAAATTTACAGGACAATGATCCGTTCGGAATGGAAACGCCGCCAGACTCCTCCGGTGCTCAGGGTATCTCCAAAAGCTTTTGGCATCGGAAGAAACCAGCCTCTTGCCAGGGCCATTTTTGAAATATGACGGAGATATGATGATGAACGGCCAGACAGATGCCATACTGAAAACAAAAAGGCTGCGTTTAAGGTACCAGGAAAACACTGACCTGGATTTTTTGATAAAATTATGGACAGATCCGGAAATCACCAAATATGTGGGCGGCCCAAGAACAAAAGAGAGTTTGGAAAAAAACTTTAATGAGACAGCTGCGGACCCTCAAAAAGAAGAATATGATTTGCGGTACGTTGTTTTAAAAGAAACAAATGAACTTATCGGAATGGCAGGCATTATACCCAAAGACATAGAAGGCCAAAATTTTTATGAGATAAATTATTACATTGATAAGAACCATCAAAACATTGGTTTTGCCGCTGAGATAGCAGCCGGAATATTATCGCACCACAGGGAGAAAGCGGGAATTAATACTTTTATCGTCATTATCGACAAAAACAATATTGCCTCAATAAAGGTCGCAGAGAAAATTGGGTTCCGCTTCTGGAAGACGGTAACCAGAAGCAGCGGCCCAAAGGATATTTACAGGATTGATTAGCACGATCCCTAATCAATTTGATAAAACATCAAATAATTTACGCTGAGAATCATTTAATATTTTTAAATCATTTTTAATGGTATTATCCGGTTTATACCATTTGAATTTATTAAAAAATATTTTCCATTCATCGGTCTTGAATTCATAACCGGCCAATGCAAACATGGCATTAATAATAATTCTTTTATCAGTATCACTTAATTTTGCAATATATTTCAGCATTTCATTATCCCGTAAACCAGTCCTGGCACAGGAAATTTTTATATCTTCCCGCCACTCATACTCTATCAGCCAGATTGGACTTGACAGCGGATACATTGTGTATTTATATTTTACGGGATAATTAAGCGGAAAATCCCATAAAATTATCGGCAATGAGGGATCCGCCGGAATTAAATTAATACCATCATTGGTTAATTGCAGTGAAACGGTATTTATTTCGGAATTATCAAAAACCATTTTGCCGGTTTTTAACAGCCAGCCGTTAAATTCCAAATGGGAATATCCGGATTCTGAAAAGTCATAAAAAATTATTTCATCATTGGATTTTACAAGACCGTTTTTTGAGATTTTTAAAAATTGAATAATATTTATGCCATCGGTCTTGATTAATACTGCATCTGTAAAGGGGATCCAAATATTATTATCAGGCGAAGCATCATTGTAGGGATTAAAAAATAAATAGGTATATTCATTACCATTTTTTAATCCTAAATCCAATATTGTATAATCAGTGATTAAATTATTCTCTGTAATGAATTTTTTGCAAACTGATAATTCATTACAGAAAATAATCAGGGAAGTAAGAATAAATACCAAAAATAAAAATATCTTTTTCATAAAAACTTTTATATTTGCCGGACAATCCAGTGGTTGGGATGATTTTTCTTTAAATCATCATACTTAATTTTTTTGACAGCAGGATCTGTTTCAAGCTGCCAGCTGTAAACGAGCGCCGGAACGAAATCCGGATTGGCCGATAATATTGATTCTATTACAGGTCTTGCGTAATCCCCGTATCCAAGATTAATCATGCTTTCGGCTGTATGCAGCAAAAACAGGGGATGAACGCTGCCGAACCTGCTGTTGTATCTTATACCCAGCTCGGTTATTAGCATCAATGCCAGATTGGGATATTTGGAGAGACTGTAATATTCCAGCATGCCGTAGAAAAGATCCCGGTTTTCAACAGCAAGGCCGGTATTGTTGGAATAATTCATTACATAATTCTGAATAATTCCATTCTGATAAGGATTATCGTCGCTGTTGAACATTTCCAAACCATTATCCAGATACGGCAAAAGGTTGTTGGCCGATGATATTTTTGTATAGTCTGACCCGGATAAAACCCAAAAGGGCATAAACAGTAAATTAAAACCAATATCAAGTATTCCATCGCCGGTAATATCGTAAAGAATGTTTGTTGTGCCGTTTTCTGACTGCATAACTCCAAATACTGTCGATCCCTGTACAAGGAATTTGGTATCGGTATCGGCAGTCTCGGCTTTGTATTTATAAAAATCAATTCTGCCGTCCGGTGAATCAAGAACCGCTGTTCCCTGGGTCAGGTAAGCAGGTGGATTTTTATCGATGTAATCAAGAATATTATCGTTGATTTTAAATAATATCTGCTGGGAGAAGATAAATGTGTTAATAAAAATAAAACCAAAAATTGCAAAAAATAATCTCTTCATTTGTGGCCTCCGTAAAATCAATTGGATAAAATTAAATTTCATTTTTCTTTGTCTGGTTTGGGTGTATCATCACCATTATTGCCGGCCGGCGGTGATGCTGCAGGCGGTGATGCCGGCGCCGCCGGTGCTTTTGGTTCAGGCAGCGGTTCTTGTCTCTGGGCAACATTGGAAAGATCAAACTTGTCAAACTGCTGGTTTTTATCGTAATAATAAACAACCGGAGCGCCCTTAAAAGCGTCATTCGCGTTCATAACGCCGTTTACTGCTCCTACATTAGAAATAGTCGGGCTGATGTTAAGCATATTTTTGGTAGGATCCGGAACTACTGTTGCCAAATGTCCGTTACCGGAATCGTTTTTGGAAGCGGCTACAACAGTGTAACCCATATTGGCAAGCCTCTGGGCTTCCAGCTCACTTATTACTGTTACCGTACCGGCTACAGCGGCTGCCGCGAGATTGTCTGCAGCTGTATTAGCTTTTACATTGTCCCGGTCGGCTCCGTTAAATAAAGCATCTGCATTGAATCCTGTAGCGAGAGCTATATCAAATGTCGCCTGGTTGCAGAAAGTAGCATCGGCGCCTGGAGCGCCGCTTGGATATCTGCCGCCTCCGCCCTTTTCATACATATCAGCTTCCCGTGTTATATCCTGGGCGGCAATTAAATTCCTGGCGTTTTCGTTAAGCAAAAAAGGTTCAGTAAAATCTGTCGGTTTTAGTAGATAATCATATTCTGTTGCCAGCCCCCATAAATCCACCCAATTGACAGGATCGTTATTGACATAAGCGTACCAGTTGTTTCCGTCGCGGACTGGATCGATTGTAGTAAACCTGGCGGATGCGGGACGGTAATCCCGGAAACCGTAATTGTAAAGACGGGCAGATGTGTCAAATGGTTTGCAGGTGTATCCCAGATTCATGGCGCCGCTTAGGTCGCCGGAGTACGGCTGGCCGAACGCGTCGTATTCGTATCTGCTGCTTGAAGCGGCGCCGGCTGTCGTTACGCTGCGGACGCTTCCCTGGATATCTTTGCCAAGGTACATCGAAAGATTTGCGCCGCCGGAGTTTACACCGATTGCTACGGCTTCTCCTTTACCGTACAGGATAACCGAACTTCCGGCTAAACTGCCGCTTTGATCTGTAATCCAGCGGTACCGTTCTCCGTATGTTGACTGGGAGGCAAGACTTTTGTCTGTGAAAGTTTGTCCGCGCCGGATTATTTCAAAACCAAAGCCGTCGTACAATGTGCGCTGCGTCAATCCGGCGGTGTTTGACGTTATGGTTCTTCGGCCAAAAGCGTCATATTCGTACACGTTTGAGGCACTTGTTTCATCAACATGGCTGGTTACTTCAGAATAAACCATCCTGTTTTGATCATTGTAGACATAGCTGGCTTCAAACCGCAGACCCTTTTCGTTTATTAAGTTCCCGTCTTTGTCGTTTACATATAAAATATCGCCCTTGTTTAACAGGCGGTTCTCGGCGTCATACCCATATGTAACAGTACCCCACGGAGTGGTTTTGGTAATTCGGTTTCCGCGGCTGTCATATGAATAGGTCTCCCTCCACATCATCTGGTTTTGGCCGATTGAATTTCCAAGGAAAGGCCATGCACGGTTCAGGATGTTTTTGACGGCATTGTATTCATCCACAGCGAGACTGTAACGCTCGCCGTTTCCCCTGTCCGGGGTAAAGTAAAGTCCGGCTTCTTCGGCTTCAATGCGGTCGGAATCGGCTTTATCGCTGGTCCACGGATACAATACCGCCGCAAGCCGGGATTGTCTGTCATATTCGTACCTGGTTACCAGGCCTTTCTCGTCTACGCTGTGGCTCCTTCTGCCTTTATTGTCGTAGACATAACCTTCCGCGCGGAGCAGAAGGCCCTGCGCATCCAGTTCCCTTATCAGAACCACACGGCCGGCAATGTCGTAAAATGTTTCCTGTTTAACCCCGTTTCCGAATGTCCGTCTGGTTTCCCTTCCCCTTTCATCATATTCATAGTCAACCTGCAGACGCTGGCCCTGATCCGTTACCTTCAGCAGTTCTCCGTTTTTGCCGTAACTGTAAGTTACATCGCGGTCGCCGCTGGTCATCCTTATCCGCTGGCCTGCCCTGTCATATGTGTAACGGGTAATTTCTTTGGCGCTGTCGTCAACCTGCTCGATCAGCCTGCCTCCGGTATCATACCTGTAACGGATCGCCGCTGTTTCATTTACAGCGCTGATTATATTGCCGGATTTGTCGCGTTCGATTGTGCTTTGGCCGCCGCCGGCAAATGCGGTGACGGTTAATCCAAGGGCGTCATGGTATTCAGTTTTGGTTTGCTTGCCGGAGAAGGCCGCTGACAAAACAGGCCTGCCTTCCGCGTCATAATTGTACGATGCAATGTCCTGCAGGCGGTTTACTTCGCCCGTAATTTCACCGTAAGCGTTTTTTTTCTGCAGGAAAGAAGCGCCGCTGCCGTCAATAAAAAATGTTTCGCGCCCCCTGTCGGCGTACACGTATTTTTCCTCGGTTACCCCGTTGTTCCTGACTTCGGTTACCCTGCCGACAGCATCGTAACAGTATTCCTTTTCCAGTCCGGGCCAGCCGGTTTCTTTTATCAGACGCCCGCCCTGATCGTACTCACCGGCCCAGAACACCCCTGCGGCATTGCGGATTTTTTTTAGGTTTCCCAGGTGGTCATATGAGTACTCATCCTTCATGTTATCAATATACGTTATGGCTGAAATTTTTTCCAATTCGTTCCATTCAACAGAAACCGGGCGTCCGTATCCGTCAATTATTTTGGCAATACGGCCTGCGCTGTCATATTCATATTTTTTTTCGCTGCCCTCGCCGTTAACCAATTTAACGGTTTCTCCCCAGGCATTAAGGAAAATGGTCCCGGTGTATTTGCCGCCGGCGGTAACTGTCACTGTCCGATCTGCGTCATTGTATTGCCATTGCGCGCTGTAAATTATGCCGGTGCTGTTAAGCGTCTGTCTGCCGGTAATACGGCCGGCGTTATCGTAAAAATATTTTTCTTCTCCAAGGGCATTGGTTTCGCCTGCCGGCAGCCCCCTTTCGTCATAGGTATATCTGGTTACATTTCCAAGACGGTCGATTTTTTCCGCAACGCTGCTGTCCCGGTTATAATTGATATGAACGCTGTTTTCTCCTTCGCGGCCGGCCTGCGCCAGGCGGCCCATGCTGTCGTAACTGTATTCGTAGAAACCGCCGGAACTTCCCTGCTCCCGGGTCGCATTACCGGCTCCGTTCAATGTCCTTGCCGAAACCTCGCCAAGGGCGTTTGTTATCGAGGTAATTGCGCCCCAGGGATCGATATTAAAGCCGGTTACGCCGGAGCCCGGTATCATGGTTTCCCGGTATTCATATCCGCCGGCCAGGCTGGTATACGAGTAGGATTCGGTATATTTTTCATCGCTGCCGGCCATTCCCCTTGTGATCGAATTGATCCGGCCGGTAAAATCGTAGTTGTATTCCAGATACCAGGGCCCCATAATTTTTTTGGTCATTTTACCGTCCGGTCTATATTCGTACCGGGTAATGTTTCCGGTTCCGTCAGTAACGGCAAGGGGCAGATGGCGTTTGTCGTAATCAATATCAATTTTACGTTCCAGGCCGGTCAAAAGATCTTTTTCTATAATACGGACCAGATCTTTTCTGTTGCTGTAAAAAAAGGAAGTTTCCAGTTTTAAAGGGTTTGTCTGGATTATTTGATTTTTAAAGTAGAAATATTCATTAACCCTGCCGGCGCCGTCGGTGTATCCGGTTACGCGTCCGAGTCCGTCATATTTCCATGATTCCCTTATTTCCCGGCCTCCGGCAGTAATTATTCTTGCTGTCAGATAATCATTGCCGTCATACCCGTACTTTATTTCCGCGCGATCGCCTTCGCGGCTTGAAGTCAGCCTGTTGGCGCTGTCATAAATTCCTGTAAAAACCAAAATCCCGCCGCGCGAAATCCCGGTACAATTGTCGCTGGTGTCATACCGGTATTCGGTCACAATGTTGTCCGTGTCCGTATACATTGTCAGCCGGTCGTTATTATTCCATTCCCAGGTTTCCCGTTTGCTGCCGCTGTATATTTTTTGGGCGATGTTTCCGCGCGAATCATAAATGTAATTGGTTTCAAACCCGTTGATATTTTCCCGTTCGAGCTGGCCGGCCGCGTTATAACTGCAGGTCCTTATACTGCCGTCTGCGGATTCGGTACGGACAGTCCGGTGACTTTCATCATAATAATGGCGCGTTATCAAACCTGAATAATTGGTGTATACAGTCAGATGCTGCAGGGGGTAATATTCAAACTGCTCGTCTGCGCCTTCTTCGTTGGTTGTCGCAGTTACAAGCATTGTACCTGCAGGCCCGGTATAGCCGTAATGGATTTTTATGGAACTGTTGTCCGGTTTTTTGATTTCATTCAACCGTCCGTTCCCGTAAACAAATTCAACCGAGTCTGTGTCCGTATCGGTTACTCCCGCAAGGCTGCTGCCTGTATATTTATAGCGTACTTCTGTCATTGCAGGCGTCACGATACTGCTTATAAAATTACCGGAATAATTTATTATCCATTCATTTTTATGGGGCCCAACAACACGGACAGCTTTTGAATTTTCGTCCCTTATTATTTGGGTTTGGGTATTATCCGGCTGAGTTATATTGATGAGCAGACCGTTTCCGTTATATTCCCGGACAACTCCGCCCCGGCCGTAAAGCAGGAAACCTGCCGTACTTTGGGCGCCCTTACCGTCTTTGGTTTCAATGCGCATATACAGACGCTGCGGACTATCTACCGGAATCCACACGCCGCCGCCGGAGGGTTCAAATACAACCGGAGTCCCGTCTTCGTCAATCAATGTTAATTTACCGATGCCGGTTACTTCATAATATGACGGCGCTCCGCTGAACCTGACATATTGATTAAGACCGTACAGTTCATCGTTGAGCAGTTTTGTTGTTTTAAAACTTTCAAGTTTGGCAAGTGCCGGAAGGTAAATATCCCGGTACACAGAATTTGCAATAGAAGGATTTGCGATCTGTCTGTACAGTTCAGAAATTTCGGCCGTAAGTTTTTCTGCTGTATGCAGAGCGTCATTATCCAGTACAGTAATACCGCGGATAATTCTGCTGTCCAGAGAAACTAGCCAGCCTGTTCCCATGCTGCCGCAGGTTTTTTCGTCGCTTAAATATTTGCGCTTTATATTAAACACGCTGCCGTTAATTTTTATATCAGTTGTTTCCATTGTGTACCTGCCGGAAGTAACAAGTACGGGATCACCGTCGTCATCCGACTCTTTACTTTTTCTTTCATCGTACGCGGCCTGTAAATCATCAATGACCTGCTGCCTTTCTTCATCGGTTAATTCACTTACATCCTTGCCCAATTCTTTAGCTCTCTCTTCCAGGGCCGCGTCAATTTCATCCTGGGTCGGGCCGGATGGTTCCTCATCATCAACCGGAAGAGGATCCTCGGGAGGCGGGAGCGGGGGCGGTTCGGGATTTACATTTCCGTTATCGCCTCCGTCCGAACCGGCAAACAGGAGTGGAGTATTAAATGCGGCAAAAAGCGCGCACACAATTAACACAAGAAAAAACAATCTTTTAATTCCGGACATAATTCCTCCGCCAGGGATAAATGGTTTTTTGCGGGACAAAAATCCCGCCGGCCATTATTGGCAATGACTTTGGAAATATGTGGAATTTTTGAAGAAAAAAATTAGAAATTTCAAAAATTTATGACAAATGTAATAAAAGAAAAAAAAATAAAATCATTTAAAAGCAATTCGATGCATTAAAACCATATAAGGTTAAATGGGGCAAAAAATTCCTGTGGCAATTTTGTTCACACTTTTTTCCGCAGGTATTTCCGCCGCGGATATAAAAACCGGCGCTGTCCCGCGTATTGTATTTGCTTTAGCGTTTCCGTTCTTTTTTATTATTGGCGGACTGGCGGACAGCGTAATCATTACAACGGAGTCCGCCGCGGGATTGTTTGCCGGTTTATTGGTTTTCCTGACAGCTTATTTTTTATCAGGAAAAAAACTCGGGCTGGCGGATGTCTGGTATTCGGCTTTGATTGGCATGGTGTTTGGGCTGGAGCAATGGTTTATTGCGGCCGGATACGCGTGTGCGGCCGGCGTAATTTTAATCATCATTTCAAAAAGAAAGGTAATTCCGTTTATACCCTGTATGGCGGCAGGAAGTATTTTAATGTTTTTTTGGAGGTAAATAATGAAAAAGCCGGTTTTGATTATCATGATAATATTGATGTTCGGTCTGGTTTCCTTTTTGGCTTTTGGACAAACAACGGGCAAACAGCTTATCAGTTTTGATTTTGTGGATCAGCAAATACGGGAAATCCTGTACGCATTTTCCACATATTCAAAAGTTTCCATTATCGGAGATGATACGGTAACGGGGACGGGCAGTTTTCAGTATAATGGTCCGGAATTTGAAAAGGCCTTTGATTCATTTCTGCTGGCAAACAGGCTGTTCGCGGAGAAAAATCCTGATGTATGGGTTGTTTCCAAAATCAGGATCAATGTAAGTAATACAGGAAAAATTATTCTGGATTCCTATGACGCGGCGGCCGCCCAGATTTTTGACAAACTTTCAAGAAAAACCGGAGCGGCCATAATTACGGACATATTGCCGGCTTCCGGCATCTCGGTACATCTTGAAGCCTCCGGCCCGAATGAGGCGGCCGAACTGGTAATGAAGCCCTTTACCGATTACATGGTCGAGGTTTTGGGAAATTATATTCACATAAAGAAAAACCCTGCGCCGTTTCCTCCCATGCTGGCTGCCGCAACAGGTAAATTAAATATTAAGGAAGAAAACGGAATTTTCGATGCGGAAATAGAGCAATCGCGAATCAGGGATGTTCTGGATAAATTTTTCCAAACGGCCAAAAGGGAATATGTTTCTTTTTTACATAACGATCAAACCATCGACAGAATCAAATTTAGCGGCAAAAGATTCGAACAGGCCCTGGATTTGATCCTTGAGCTGGGAAGCGGCGAGTGCAGGGAAATCGGTTCCATGTATTATATATTTCCCGTACAGCAATCCGAAATTATAGGCAGCATTAAAAATGAAGGGAAGTCCTGGCAATTATTCAGAACCAGATACCGCCAGGTTACAGAAGTTCTTTCAATACTGCAGATTCGTTTTGGCAGCATACAGACCATTGCGATGTCAAACAACCATTCGTTCCTCGCATTTGTAACAGACGAATTGTTTGCGGATATCAATGAATTTATACATACGATCGACGCGCCCGGTAATTCTGAATCAATCAGGCTCAAATACATCAAAACCGAAGATCTGTTCCGGTCCCTGCCGCCGTCTGCGCGCAGGGAAGAATTAATTGACGCGGGAGACAGCACTACATTTTTCTATACCGGAAGCGGAGAACAAAAAGCGCTGTTCCTCAAAGATCTCGAAATTATCGACCGGCCGCAGCCGCGGATCCGCTACGATCTTTTTATTATCCAGGTACAGGACAGTACAAACCTCAACTGGAATGTCCAGGCCGAAGCGCGTCCGGTGCGGCCCGGAGACAGGAATATGGTTACAGGCAGGCTGGGAAATCTGCTAAACCTCAACTTCGATATAATCACGGTATTTGGGTACCAGTTCGCGGCAAAACTGAACGCGGCAATCTCTGACAACCAGGCAAGCGTATTTGCGGATACGACACTGTTCGGGCTGTCGGGCCAGGAAATAAAATTCCAGAACACCAGCACATACAGGTACCGTGATTCCAATATCGATCCCGACACCGGCAAGCCAATCTATTCCGGCGTCACCAGGGAAATAGTTTCCGGTCTCGTACTGGAAATAAAAGGCTGGGTCTCCGGCGACGGCATGATCACAACTACAGTCAGCGCGTCCGTTTCCAAACGCGGAGCCGATGTGTCCTCTTCAGCAGGCAATCCCCCGCCTACATCAGAAAAAGTCCTGACCACCCAGGTCCGCGCCCGTTCGGGAGAAACCGTGGTCCTAAGCGGCTTGCGGCAAAACGATTCCACCATTATTGAACAGCGGACACCTTTTATTTCAAAAATACCCATCCTTGGATGGTTATTCAAAACCAAAGACAATACCGCGGAAAATACCCAGATGATTATTTACCTTGTCCCCCATGTTGATCTGTCAAATAACGAAAATGACGGTAAAAAAATATCTTCCCTGTACGCGCGGTTTGTAGAGCCTTTAACGGCCGGGGGCAATTATGAATAACGTTCTCCTTAAACCTGGGTTCTGCGCGGCCAACGGGATAATAGCAACCGGTACAGAAGGCAAAATAATGTTTTTTGGCCTTACCGACATCAATGACACTGTTTTAAAATACAGGGTAAAAAAAGCTTATCCGGGATACCAATGCATATTCAGCGTGGTGGATCAGGAAACTTTTAATATCAAATTGTCGCAGATGTATTCTGAAACAGAAAAAACAGAAACCGATTTGGGCGGGGTCAGCACGGATGCGGCTTTAATTACAGGCATTGAAAATAAAATTGACCGGATAGCAGACGACGCGCCGGCGGTTAATCTGCTTAACAGTATTTTTTTGGAAGCCCTTTCCCGACGCGCCTCTGATATTCATATCGAATCGGGTCCAAACGAATCTTCAATACGGTACAGGGTGGACGGCCTCCTGCAATCCGCCAGGGTACTTTCAAAAGAACGCGCTGCTTCGGTTTCGGCGCGGTTAAAAGTGCTTGCAAATCTGAATATCCTGGAAAACCGCAGACCCCAGGACGGCCATATCGACATTAAAACAAACGATTATTCCCTTGATGTGCGGATTTCAATTGTTCCGACCATTTGGGGAGAATCAATTGTACTGCGCCTGCTTAACCGATCCGACGTTCCGCTTAATTTGGATTCTCTGGGATTTTCCGCCGCGCATCAAACCAGTCTGCGCAGCCTGCTTTTGGTCTCATCAGGACTCATTCTGGTTACAGGCCCTACAGGTTCCGGAAAAACAACGACGCTTGCGGCGATACTCAAAGAATTAAAGGACAGGAACTGTAAAATTATTTCTATCGAAGATCCGGTGGAATACCGTATCGACGACATTACCCAGATCCAGGTTAATGAGGAACTGGATCTGACTTTTGAATCAATACTGCGCCGGATATTCAGACAGGATCCGGACATCATAATGATAGGCGAGATCAGGGACACCAAAACTGCTGAACTTGCCGCAAGGGCCGCCCTTACCGGCCACCTTGTTTTTGCAACCCTGCATACCAATAACGCGGCAGAAGCAATTTACCGTCTGCGGGATTTGGGAATACCTGATTATACAATTGCGCCGGTATTAAAAATGATAATCACACAGAGGCTTATCCGCAAAATATGCCCTGACTGCAATAATGCAGGATGTCCCCGCTGTCTTAACACTGGCTGGTTCGGCAGGACAGTAATTGCGGAGATTATAAACACAGACGAGACATTACGGGCAATAATTGCAGGCGGAATTAAAACAGAACTGCTGCAGGCTCACTTATTAAAAATAAACCACAAAACGCTTTGGGATGACGCGCGCGAAAAAGCCGGTTCAGGAATTTCTACAGTACAGGAAATCAAACGCGAACTGGGAGGGCAGCCATGAAGAGCAGTAAAGCAACGGTTTATTTTTTACAGATGCTTTTAACCCTGCTTAAGGGAAGAATCTCTTTGGCTGCCGCGCTGCAGGTGCTCTGCGGGGAAGGCATTGAATGTCATACAAGAAACTACGCGATTACATTATTAAATATGATGAGAAAGGGGAAGAAATTCAGCGAAAGCCTGGCGTCAATAAAAAGCAGCCGCATTTATTTTAATTCTTTACAGTTAACAA